>Ga0207768_100047_pt1 | contig 173859 bp, 135 predicted proteins | sample CeladaPassaB1F01_FD_187478 | JGI IMG/M metagenome (GOLD analysis project Ga0207768, IMG submission 187478) | Cellulose-adapted microbial communities from the Joint BioEnergy Institute, USA - Passage B1F01 (SPAdes) (version 2) | ecosystem: Engineered > Bioreactor > Continuous culture >...
CGGTGACTGGGGCGAAGTCGTAACAAGGTAGCCGTAGGGGAACCTGCGGCTGGATCACCTCCTTTCTGGAGCTCGATGAGTAGGCGGCCCCTCAACACCGCCGAAAATCAACGCTCAACAGTCGCCCCATAACGGACGTCCGGACCCGGTTGGTCGATCTCGAGGCCGGCACGCCCCGCTTGGACGTGCCGGCCTTTTTTCGTTTTCTCGTCTCGGCCGCACCGCGCCCGGCGCCGCACGCCGGCGAGCGCGTCTTGGCCGGGATGGTGGAGCGCCGTGCGGGCTTGCGGGCGTACGCGCGGGCGCGCAGGATCGTGGCGCGAGCGAGATCCCCCGGGCACGGAGGGTCAGCGTGGCGGAAGGACCCGGAACGCGGAACTCATCTTCAGGTGCCGTCCCACGGACGATCCCGGAGCGGTTCGCGAACCGGATCGTTATGGCGGTGCCGGCGCGGCACAACCCCAAGCTGGCGCGGATCCTCGAGCGGGTGAACGCGGACGACGAGCTCTACGCGCTCTGGATCGCCGCGAACGTCAACGCGATCGATCGGCTCGGCATGACGGACCACGGGCCGGTGCACGTGAAGATCGTGATGAACATCGCGGTGAAGTTGCTGCGCCTGCTCGTCGAAGGCGGCGTCTCGCCGTCGGTGGTGGCGACGTATGGGCTGGATGTGGAGGACGCGGAGGTGGTGGTCGCGCTGGGCGCGTTGTTCCACGACGTCGGGCTCTCCATCGCGCGGCCGGAGCACGAGACGTACTCGCTGTTCGTGGCGCAACCCAAGCTGGCGAGTCTGCTGGGCGAGGTCTACGACGTCGCGACGGCGACGATCCTGCGCTCCGAGGTGCTCCAGGCGATCATCGCGCACCGCTCCGGCGGCCGGCCGCTGACGGTGGAGGCCGGGGTGGTGCGGATCGCGGATGCGCTGGACCTGGCGAAGGGGCGGTCGAGGATCCCGTTCGAGGCGGGCTCGACGAGCATCCACTCGGTCTCCGCGGCGGCGATCGAGGCGGTGCACATTACGGCGGGCGAGACGAAGCCGGTGCGCGTCTCGATCGAGATGTCCAACTCGGCGGGGCTCTTCCAGCTCGACCAGCTCCTGCGCGGCAAGCTGACCGGCAGCGGGATCGAGCAGTACATCGAGGTGGAGGCGCGGATCGAGGCCGAGCAGGAGAAGCGCTTGATCCGCGAGTTCCGCCTGTGAGCGGGCGCGTACGCCGGGTGCGGATGGGCAGGCGGCTCCACCGGGTCATTCCGGGGGCGGCGGTCGTTCCGGGGTCACTTCCTCTCCTTCCCGGCGTTCCGGCGGCTCGACCTCCGGCTCGGCGGGTGGAAGGACGGACGGCGAGGCGGGCGGCTCGGTCTGGGGCTCCTCGGGCGGCTGCGTGATCCGCGCGGGCTCCTTCGGCTGTTCGATCTCGGGTGTCTCGGGCGTGCGCGTTTCCGGGTCGCGGGGCGGCTCGACGCGCCCGCTGTCGCCGCGCGGCGTCGCGCCTCTGCTCCGGTGCCGGTCATCCTCCTGCCGCATGATCGCTCCTCCACCTCGGTGGCGCCCGGCGGGCCTCGGTCGGTCTGCCGCCTCGACGGCGGCCGACAGGCCGTGGTCGTCGGGCGTGACGCGGCAGGATCCGAGCCACCCGCCTGGGGCCGCCGCCGCGGGGGCTACGAGGGGGACGCGAGCCGTAGCCCGATGATGCCCGCCACGATGAGCGCGATGCACGCCAACCGGAACGCGCTGGCGGGCTCGTCGAAGAGGATGATGCCGAGGATGGCGGTGCCGGTGGTGCCGATCCCGGTCCAGACCGCGTAGGCGGTTCCGAGGGGCAGGGAGCGGACCGCGACGCCGAGCAGGACCATGCTCCCCACCAGGGACACCGCCGTCCAGACCGTCGGCCACAGCCGGGTGAAGCCTTCCGCGTACTTGAGGCCGACGGCCCAGCCGACCTCCAGCAAACCGGCGATGATCAGGATGCCCCACGCCATCGACCGTTCCCCGAGCTCCGTCCGCGAGGGTCCGTGTCCGCCGTCGGATCCGGCGCGGCGCGGAATATGGGCCGGTTTCCGGTGTGTGGCGAGGGGCGGGTGGGGCGGGGCGGCTGGCGCGGTCGGTTTGCCGCGCCCCGTGCCCTACTCGCTGATCCGCCTGATCCGGGCACGCACGACGTACGGGACGTCGAGCTCGTCCGTCACGAGGGTGTAGAACCGGTCGCCGCGGACGAGCGGCTTCCACCAGGCGGGGATGTTCAGCGAGGTCACCGCCGTGCCTTCGTAGCGGCCATCGGGCAGGTAGACGTCGAACGTGGTCAGCGTGTCCGGCGTGGTGACGCGGACCCAGAGGCGCCCGGTGTCGTCCACGAAGAGCGACTGCACGATCGGCTTCTCGCCGGGGATCCTCGACCAATCGAGGCCGTGGGCGCCCTGCCTGCGGAGGGCTGCGATCGCGGAGTCGCGCTCCGCCGCCGTGACGGGCACGGCTGGCCGGCGGCTCTCGAGCACCAGCGTCGTGTCGGACGGGGGCGTGATGCGGAAGATGCGGTAGTCGTTCTCGTCCGGTCGCTTGTGCCAGAGAAAGCCGCGTGGGTCGTAGAGTCCGTCGCCCTGCGGCCAGAACGGAACCGGCGCGAACTGTTCGCCGTTCGGGATGGCCCAGCGGTACCACCCCGGCGCGTCGGACCGGTTCTGGTCCCACTTCTTCAGCGGAATGGTCTTGGCCCAGTGGCCCGCCGGGTCATAGGCCCGGAGCACCTCCCACCGTTCGTCGTCCACGATGAGCAACTGGGGCTCCCACACCCTGCCTGCGGCGTCCACCACGCCCTCCCAGATCCAGCCCCAGCTCCCGACCTGGATGCGGTGCGAGCGGATGAACCCCCGGTCCGGGTCGAAGAACGAGATGCGCGCGTTGGCGGGGTCGTGGACGCGGATCAGTCCGTCCGGGCCGAGCACCATGCCGTTCGCGTTCTCCAGCTCCCCCGGCCCGCTCCCCTTGCGGCCGAACGTGCGGAGGTGCTTGCCGTCGGGTGCGAAGACGCGGATCTCCTGCGCCTGCGCGTCCAGCACCGCGATGCGGCCATCCTCCGTCGCGACGATGCCCTTGACCTGGCCGAAGGCCGCCGCGCCGTCGTCGTCGGCCGAGCCGATCCTCAGGACGGGCACGATCATCCAGGTCGGTCGGATCCCGGCATCGGGCGGCGTGTTCACGACGTGGACGCGGCCGTCCGGCAAGGTGTCCACCGTCGTCGTCCAAAGCGCGCGGCCGCCGGCGTCGGCGCCAGCGCAGCCGCCGAAAGCCAACACGGCCAGGCCGAGAGTGACGAGAACGACGGCCGGACGGGGCACCGAGGCGATCCGATCCGCCGCCCGGTGCCTCGCCCAAGCCCACGCCGTCGTCCTGTGGCCTCCGGGATCCGTGGCTCGCGCGCCGGGCTCGCCGGCCCGGCGAAGCGCATCTCGAGTGATGGTCATGGGTCCGCGATTCCCAGTGAGTCCGCGCCGGTGCCCGCCTGGGCTGCCGTGCAGTATGCACGGATGAACGGGCCGATGGGAAGGGCTCGGGCGGCGCTCGCCACGCGCCGGGCCCACCGCCGGCTCCGCTCTGCGACCCCTCGCCGTCGCGGCGTGCGCTTGCGCCGGCCACCCGCCTCTCCTCTATTCGACGCCGGCCCCCGGCTCTTCGACCCCGGACTCGGCCGCGCGGGGTCCGGGGCGATGTTCGTGGCCGAGGCCACACCGGCCACAGCAGGATCTTCCCTACGGAGTGCAGCCATGGTCCGTGTGTTCGGACTCGCGACCCTCGCCACGGCTCTCTTCGCGTCTTCGCTCGGCGCTCAGCGCATCGCCGAGGGGCGACCTTCCTACGCCGAACCCGGCATCTCGCCGGACGGCGCGGAGATCGCCTTCGTTTCCGGCGGCGACATCTGGAGCGTCCCCGCCTCCGGCGGCGAAGCACGGCTCCTGGTCTCGCATCCGGCGACGGAGTCACGCCCCCTCTTCTCACCCGACGGCCGCTTCCTCGCCTTCGTCTCGGACCGCACGGGCAACGGCGATATCTACGTGCTCGAGCTGGCGACGGGCGAGGTCCGGCGACTCACCTACGACGACGGGCGCGACCAGCTCGAGGGCTGGTCCCCGGACGGGCGCTGGATCTACTTCTCGTCGGCGAGCCGCGACATCGCGGGGATGAACGACGTTTACCGCGTGGCCGCGAGCGGCGGCACGCCGATGCCCGTGGCGGCCGACCGCTACACGAACGAGTTCTTCGCGGCCGCGGCGCCGGACGGCGAGACGGTCGCGATCAGCGCGCGAGGCATCGCGTCGAGCCAGTGGTGGCGGCGCGGGCACAGCCACATCGACCAGTCCGAGATCTGGCTTGTGCGGATCGGGGGAGTACCCCGTTACGAGCGCGTCACGGACGGCGTGGGCAAGGAGCTGTGGCCGATGTGGGGCGCGGATGGCCGCACGCTGTACTACGTGTCCGACCGGGACGGCGCGGAGAACGTGTGGGTGCGGGAGCCGGGAGCAGAGCCGCGCGCGCTCACCCGCTTCCGTGACGGGCGCGTGCTGTGGCCGAGCATCTCGCGCGATGGCCGGACGATCGCGTTCGAGCGCGGCTTCTCCATCTGGACGCTGGACGTTTCGAGCGGCGAGGTCCGGGAGGTGCCGATCCGGCTGCGTGGCGCGCCGGCGGGAGATGCGGTGGAGCGGCTCCGCCTCACCTCCGGGTTCTCTCACCTCGCCCTCTCACCGGACGGCAAGAAGCTGGCGTTCGTCGCACGGGGCGAGGTGTTCGCGGTGGGCGCGGAGGACGGGGGCGATGCGGTGCGGGTCACGTCCACGCCCGCGGAGGAGTCGCAGCCCGTGTGGGCGCCGGACAGCCGGCGGCTCGCCTACGTCTCGGCGCGGAACGGCGTGCCGCGCCTGTACCTGTACGACTTCGCGACCGGCGAGGAGCGGCGGCTGACGTCTGCGGAGGAGGCGGACCACTCGCCGACGTTCTCGCCAGACGGCCGCTCGCTGGCGTTCATCCGCGGCGGCCGCGAGCTGCGTGTTCTGGACGTCGAGTCCGGAGGGGAACGAGTGGTCGCGACCGGGCTGTTCGGCCTGCCGCCCATCCTCGTGTCGCGCCCGATCGCGTGGTCGCCGGATGGTCAGTGGCTGGCGTACCTCACGGCGGGCGAGCGCATGTTCACGAACGCATACGTGGTGCCCGCCGCTGGCGGCGAGGCGCGGCCGGTGAGCTGGCTGCCCAACGTGTTCGGCGGGTCGCTGGTGTGGACACCGGACGGCGAGCAGTTGCTGTTCACCACGCGCCAGCGAACGGAGCAGGCGAGCGTCGCGCGCGTGAGCCTGGTGCCGCGCACGCCGCGCTTCCGCGAGGACCGGTTCCGCGACCTGTTCCAGCAGGAGACGCCGCGCGCCACGTCGCCGGCGTCGGAGCGCGATGCGCGGGCGGCAAGCCAGGGCCGGGAGGCACGGACGGCATCGAGCATGCCGCGGCCGGCGCGCATCGAGTGGGACGGCCTGCGCCGGCGCATCGAACTGCTGCCGATCGGGCTGGACGTGAGCGAGCACGAGCTGAGCCCGGACGGCAGGACGTTGGTGGTGGTGGCGAGCGTCGCGGGCCGACAGAACCTGTACACGTACTCGTTGGACGAACTGGGGCGGGAGGAGCCGGTGGTGCGGCAGCTCACGTCCACCGCGGGGAGCAAGTCGTCGCCCCGGTTCTCGCCGGACGGCAAGCAGGTCTACTACCTGGACGGCGGACGCATCCACGTGGTGCCGTTGGAGGGTGGGCAGCCGCGCGCCATCCCGGTCACGGCGGAGCTGACCGTGGACTTCGACCAGGAGAAGCACGCGGTCTTCGACCAGGCGTGGACCTACCTCAACGACCACTTCTACGACCCGGACTTCCACGGCGTGGACTGGCGCGCGGTGCGTGAGGCGTACGCGCCGGTCGTCGCCGGCGCGCGCACGCGATCGGAGCTGCGCCGCGCGCTCTCGCTCATGGTCGGCGAGCTGAACGCGTCGCACCTGGGGGTGAGCGGACGGGGGCCGGACGCCACGCCGACCGGCCGGCTCGGCCTGCGCTTCGACCGGGAGGAGTACGAGCGCGCCGGGCGGCTGCGCGTGACGGAGGTGCTGCCGCTCGGCCCGGCGGCGGTCGCGGGCGGCATCGCGCCGGGAGACTACCTGCTCGCGGTGGACGGCGAAACGGTGGGGGCGGGCGTGAATCTGGACGCGCTGCTCGAGGGCAAGGTCGGCCGCAGGGTCGAGCTGCGCGTGGCGCGGGACGCGAGCGGCGCGGGTGGCCGCACCGTCGTCGTCCGCCCCGTGGACGCGAGTACGGAGAAGGGGCTGCTCTACCGTCAGTGGGTGGAGTGGAACCGCGAGTACGTCGCGCGCGCGAGCGGCGGTCGGCTCGGCTACGTCCACATGCCGGACATGTCCTGGAACTCGCTCCAGCAGCTGTACCTCGACCTGGACGCGGAGAACCAGGGCAAGGACGGCGTGGTCGTGGACATCCGCAACAACAACGGCGGCTTCGTGAACGTGTACGCCATCGACGTCCTCGCGCGGCGCGACTACCTGCTCATGACCCCGCGCGGCATGACGACCGCGCCCGCGCGCACGGTGCTGGGCCAGCGCGCGCTCGGCCTGCCGACGGTGCTGGTGACGAACCGCCACTCGCTCTCGGACGCGGAGGACTTCACGGAGGGTTATCGGGCGCTGGGGCTGGGGCGCGTCGTCGGCGAGCCGACGGCAGGGTGGATCATCTACACGTGGAACACCACGCTGGTGGACGGGAGCACGATCCGGCTGCCGCGCATGAAGGTGACGGACATGCAGGGCCGCAACATGGAGCTGGCGCCGCGGCCGGTGGACGTGCACGTGGAGCGGCCGGTCGGTGAGAGCTACGCAGGGAAGGATACGCAGCTCGACGCCGCGGTGAAGGAGTTGCTCGCGCAGGTCGCAGGTGCACGTGCGGAGAGCGAAGACGCGCGGGAGCGTTGAGGGCCGTCACGCGGAGGACGACGCCAACGAGAAGCGGAACTCCGGGACCCGTGTGCGGCCGGCGAGCGAGTCCCGCCCGCTGGCTCAGTGCCTGGATGACGAGGCGTTCGACGAGCGGCGTGCGTGCGATGGGGCGATCGCCCTCCACCGGGCGAAGCTGGAGGAGGAGGCGGTCCGATGAGCGCGGAGCGGTGCGGAGAGCACGTGGCGATCGTGACCGGCGGCGGAACGGGCATCGGGCGCGCGACGGCGCGCGCGTGAACGCCTCGCGCCCGGGCCGACCGAGACGCCCATGCTGGAGCGCTCCGGTTCGACTCCGGAACAGGTGGCCGCCGTCCGCGAAGCCGAGGCACGGCGCATCGCGCTCGGCCGGCGCGGCGATCCGGAGGAGGTCGCGCGCTGGATCGTGCGACTGGCGAGTCCCGAGGGCGCGTGGGTCACCGGTCAGGTCATCGCAGTGGACGGCGGCCTGGCCGTGGCCTGGGCCGGGGGGTCGGCGAGGTCGCCGCGGACGCGCGCTCGCCGGATCCGGCGGGATCGGCCTCGAGGGGTGAGGACGACGTCGTCGGACCTCGCGCTGCCGGCACGGCGCACGGCACGCGGGACGAGCAGGGCGGTGCACGCCGCGGCGTCGCCGCCTTCACGTTGCCGGCGCGGCGTCCGGCCCGCCGAACAGGCGCAACGCCACGGCCTCGGCGAGGAGCTGCCGCGCGCGGCGCGCGATCTCGTCCCGCGAAACGGCGGGCGCCTGCGCGAACAGCTCCTCGGCGCGGCGCCGGCACTCCTCCAGCGACGGCAGGTGCGGGAGTTGCGGCAGGTGGAGCGCCGCGAACCTCGCCTCCGCCTGTGCGCCGGCCCCGCGCACGCGTGCCTTCACCTCTTCCCACGTCGGCGTGTTCTCCCACGCCGCCCGGACCTGCTCCGCGATGCGTTCAACCGGGAAGGTTTGCGCGATACGCACGGCCGCACGCTCGATCACCTTACGGCCGAGCGGCCGCTCGTTGCGCACGACCTCGGGCGGCGGCTCGCCCAGGTCCCAGACGATGCGGAACCAGGAGAGCACCTTGAGGATGTAGTACGTGACGTCGATCTCCCACCACCGGAAGCCCTGCCGCGTCGAGCGCTGGTACGCGTGGTGGTTGTTGTGCCAGCCCTCGCCCAGCGTGATCAGCGCGAGCCACCAGTTGTTGCGCGAGTCGTCACCCGTCACGTAGCGCTGCTCGCCGTGCACGTGCGCGAGGGAGTTGATGAAGAACGTGCCGTGGTAGAGCAGCACCGTGCTCCAGAAGAAGCCCACGACGAGGCCGGGCCAGCCCGCGACGAGGAAGCACGCGACCGCGAGCAGGAACGCGCCGAAGTACGGGTGCCGGTCGAGCCAGACCAGCTCGGGGTAGCGTGTGAGGTCCGGGATCGTGGAGTAGTCCGCGGTGTCGTGCTGGCGCGTGAAGATCCAGCCGACGTGCGCGTACCAGAATCCGCGATGCCGCGGCGAGTGCACGTCCAGCTCGGTGTCCGAGTGCAGGTGGTGGTGCCGGTGTTTGGCCGACCACCAGAGCACGCCGCGCTGCGCCGATGTCTGGGCGAGGAACGCGAGCAGGAACTGCGCGACCCGGCTGGTCTTGAACGAGCGGTGCGAGAAGTAGCGGTGGAACCCCGCCGTGAGCCCGAACATGCGGACCACGTACAGGACGACGCACAGGAGCAGCGCCTCGACGGTCACGCCCGTCCAGATCGCGGCAAAGCAGGCGAGGTGGACGAGGAGGAAGGGGATGGCGTCGGGATAGATGATGTCGTCGTGGAACTCTTCACCGTCGGCTGTGGCTGGAGTGGCGGTTGCTGCGGCAGCGGCTGCGGTGGCGCGCGGATCGGTCATGGCGGGGGCTCGTCGGGCTGAGGGCCTGGGTGGTCGCGGCCGGCGCGGGCGCCGGCGGCGGGGACACTGGAGGTACACCGGAGCGGTGAAAACGGTCCGTGGGCGTGAGCGCGGAAGCCGGGAGTCGGGGTCGCGGGCTGGGTTGACAAGATTCTTGCGGCGAGGGAGTCACCGTATTACTTTGGCCGGCTGCTGTATACAATATCCGATCCACGTCCGTATGCGATAGCGCCCCCGGCCGGCCGGCCGTCGTGCGTGGCGAGGCCTCGACGCGGCCCGCGAGCGCCCGTCACCGGGCGGGCCGACGCTGCCCTCGACGAAGAACGAGTCATCGCTCGCCGGGAGCCGCGACGCCCCGGACCCGAAGCTCCAGGCCCTGTCGCTCATCTCCATGGGGCCGAACGGGTTCGACGGGGGCTCCCGCCGTGGCGGCGAACGGGGGCTCACGAACGTGGGCTCGTCCGGCCGACATCGACGACTTCGATCCTGAAATGACCCGTGACCTCGCCACGTTCGATGACCCCCCATCGACTCCCGACCGGCGTGCAGGACGCGTCCGTGAACGGCGTGGCGGTCGTGCGCGGCGTGGGCACACGGGCGCGAAGTCGGGGCGGACCGTGCGTGGACCGGGAAGTCGCGGCGAGTGAAGGGAGAACGACCATGCCTGCACACCTCTGGGAGAGAGCGAGCAGCCGGCTGCGGCGCTCGGTGCTCGTCGCGCTGGTCGCGGCCGGCGCAGCGGCCTGCGGAGTCGGTGAGACCGCGATCGAGCCCCCGCCCGGGTACGCCGCTGCGGTCCGTTCCATCGAGGCGTTCATCGAGCGAGAGATGGCGACCAAGGAGTTGCCGGCGGTCTCCATCGCGTTGGTTGACGACCAGCGGATCGTGTGGGCGCGTGGCTTCGGCTTTGCGCGGCCGGAGGACGGCGTGCCGGCGACGGCGGCGACGGTGTACCGTGTCGGCTCGGTCTCGAAGCTCTTCACGGACATTGCCGTCATGCAGCTCGTCGAGCGCGGCGAGCTGGACCTGGACGCGCCGGTGGAGACCTACCTGCCCGACTTCCGTCCCGCGAATCCGTTCGGGACGCCGGTGACGCTGCGGCATCTCATGGCGCACCGCTCGGGGCTCGTGCGCGAGCCGCCGGTGGGCAACTACTTCGACGACTCCGGCGCCTCTCTCGCCGAGACGGTCGCGAGTCTGAACGGGACGGAGCTGGTCTACGCCCCGGGCAGCCGGACCAAGTACTCGAACGCGGGGATCGCCGTCGTGGGCCGGTTGCTGGAGCACGTCACGGGCGAGCCGTTCGCGCAGCGTGTCGAGTCCGCCGTGCTGCGCCCCGCCGGGCTGGATCGCAGCTCGTTCGAGCCCCGGGCGGACCTGCTCCGTGACCTCGCGACCGCCTACATGTGGGGCTACGACGGGAGGCGGTTCGAGGCCCCGCGGTTCCCGCTCGGCATGGCGCCGGCCGGGGGCATGTACTCGACCGTGACGGATCTCGCCCGGTTCCTCTCGATGCTGCTCGCGGGCGGGCGTGCGGCCGGTGGCGCGCAGGTGTTGCGCGAGGAGTCCCTCGCGGAGATGTGGCGGCCGCAGTTCGCGGCGCCGGGCGAGACCACCGGCTTCGGCCTCGGCTTCGCGATCCGTGAGCTCGACGGCCGCCGCAGGATCGGGCACAGCGGCGCGATCTACGGCTTCGCCACGGAGCTCGCGTTCCTGCCGGACGAGAAGCTGGGCGTCGTGGCGGTGACGACGCTCGATGCGGCGAACGTCGTCGTCGAGCGGATCGCGGATCACGCGCTGCGCGCCATGCTCGCGGCGCGGGTAGGCGCGGCGCCGCCGGCGCCGGACACGACGGCTCCGTTGCCCGAGGGGCTGGCCGCGGCGCTCGAGGGGCGCTACGAGGGCAAGAGCGGCGACGTCGAGCTGGTTGACCGGTACGGCCGCCTGCTGCTGGTCCCGCTGAGGGGCGGGTTCCGCACCGAGCTACGCGCGGCGGGGGATGCGCTGATTGCCGACGGCCGACTGGCCTACGGCACGCGGGTCGTTCCCATCGGCACCGATGCGCTGGTCGTGGGCGGCGACACGTTGAGGCGCGTACCGGTGCGGCGCCCGGCCCCTCCGCCGGAGCGCTGGCGGGGCCTGATCGGCGAGTACGGCTGGGACCACAACATCCTCTACATCCTCGAGCGGGATGGGCGGCTCCACGCGCTCATCGAGTGGTTCTTCGAATATCCGCTCGAAGAAGCGTGGGAGGATGTGTTCGCGTTCCCTGACTGGGGCCTGTACGCCGGCGAGCGTCTCGTCTTCTCCCGTGATGCGAACGGCCGTGCGACGAGCGTCAGGGCGGCGGGCATCGTCTTCCCCCGCAGGAACGTGGGCACGGAGGCCGGCGAGACGTTCCGCATCGCGCCCGTCCGCCCGGTCGAGGAACTGCGCGCCGCTGCACTGGCCGCTTCGCCTCCCCGCGAGGAGGGCGAGTTCCGGGAGCCGGAGCTGGTCGAGCTGATCACGCTGGACCCGACGATCCGCCTCGACATCCGCTACGCGACGACGAACAACTTCATGGGTTCGGTCTTCTACACCCAGCCGCGGGCGTTCCTCCAGCGTCCGGCGGCGGAGGCGCTCGTGCGGGCCCATCGGAAGCTGCGCGAGCAGGGGTTCGGCGTCCTGATCCACGATGCGTACCGCCCCTGGCACGTGACGAAGATGTTCTGGGACGCGACGCCGGAGCGCCAGAAGATCTTCGTGGCGGACCCGAGCAAGGGGTCGCGGCACAACCGGGGTTCGGCCGTGGACCTCACGCTCTTCGACCTGCGGACGGGCGAGCCGGTCGAGATGGTGAGCGGCTACGACGAGTTCTCGGACCGCTCCTTCGCGGATTACCCAGGCGGGACCTCACTCCAGCGGTGGCACCGCGAGGTGCTGCGTGACGCGATGGAGGCCGAGGGCTTCCGCGTCTACGACTGGGAGTGGTGGCACTTCGACTACGGGGATTGGGCGGCGTACCCGATCCTCGACATCCCCTTCGAGGAGATCCCGGCGTCTTCGGCGGCCGGGCGGCCAGCGGCTGCGGTGCTGGCCGCCGCGGCACCCCACGCCGGTCGGCGGCCGGAGCGGCTCGAGCGATGACGCACGTGGGCGTGGACCGGGGGGTGGGGAGCGCCGCAGGCGACGCGTTCTCGTCGGTGGAGGTACGGCCTCTGCGCACGCACGCGGAGTTCGCCGCCTGCGTCGAGCTCCAGCGCCTGACCTGGGGCGGAGACTACACCGACGTCGTGCCGGCGAGCCTGCTGAAGGTGGTGCCGAAGGTGGGGGGGCTGGTGGCCGGCGCGTTCGCGGAAGACGGCCGCTTGCTCGGGTTCGTGTTCGGCCTGAGCGGCATCCGGGATGGACGCATCGCGCACTGATCCCACATGCTCGCCGTACGACCCGAGGCGCGCGACCAGGGCATTGGCCGACGTCTGAAGGAGTACCAGCGTGAGGTGGTCGGGAAGCTGGGCGTCGAGGCGATCTACTGGACCTTCGATCCGCTGGTCGCTCGCAACGCGCACCTGAACCTGACCCGGCTGGGCGTCGAGGTCGTCGAGTATGCGCCGGACATGTACGGCCGGACCGGGAGCGATCTCCACGTCCTGGGCACCGACCGCCTCATCGTGGTCTGGAGGATCGCGGGGCGTGTGGGCGGAGACGGGCGGCGCGCCGCCCCGGTCGGCGTGGACGCTGCGCCGGTGGTGAACTGCGGCCCGGGCGGCGAGCCACGCAGCGATGCCGATGCGTTCGTCGAGCATCCGCTGGTGCGGATCGAAGTGCCGGCCGACATTGACGCCGTCCGTGCATCGTCCATGGACCTCGCCGTTCGCTGGCGCGACGCGATCCGGAGCGCGTTCACGTACTACCTCGCCCGCGGCTACCGCGTCGTCGGCTTCCTCCGGGATCTGGAAGCCGGGCGCTGTCATTACGCGCTGGCCGCGCCAGACGCGGGAGGAGAGGATCGGTGATGCTCCGCGTGGACAGGCTCGTCCTGCGGGAGGTCCGTCTGCGGCTGCGCGAGCCGTTCCGCATCTCATCGGGCGAGGTGTGGGAGCGGCGCATTCTCTTGCTCGAGCTGCACCACCCGGACGGGATCGTGGGGTGGTCGGAGTGCGTGGCCGGCGAGCGGCCGAACTACAGCCCGGAGACGATCGACACGGCGTGGTTCGCGATCCGGGAGTGGCTCGCGCCGCGCATCCTGGGCCGGGCGCTCACAGGCCCCGAGGAGGTCCAGCCGCTGCTGGATGCGGATCTGCGAGGCCACCGCATGGCCAAGGCGGCCGTCGAGATCGGCGTGTGGGAGCTCGCCGCGCGTCTGCGGTCGTTGCCGTTGGCGCGGCTGCTGGGCGGTACGCGGGAGCGGGTCGCGGTGGGCATCTCGCTCGGCATCCAGAAGAACCCGGAAGCGCTGGTCGAACGAGCGCGTGCGGCGGTCGCGCAGGGCTACCGCAAGGTCAAGGTGAAGATCGAGCCGGGCGCGGACGTGGAGTACGTGGGCGCCGTCCGCGAAGCCCTGGGCCCGGGGGTTCCGCTCATGGCAGACGCGAACTCGGCGTACACGCTCGCGGATGCGGACCGGCTCGCGAAGCTCGATGCGTTCGACCTGATGATGATCGAGCAGCCGCTGGACCACGAAGACCTGGTGCGGCACGCGCGGCTCCAGCAGCGGCTGCGTACGCCGATCTGTCTGGACGAGTCCATCACGGGACTCGATCGTGCGGAGGACATGGTCGCGCTCGGCAGCGGCCGGATCGTGAACATCAAGCCAGGGCGGGTCGGCGGTTTCCGGTCGGCGATCGCCATCCACGATTTCTGCGCGCGGCACGGGATCCCGGTGTGGTGCGGCGGGATGCTGGAGAGCGGGATCGGCCGGGCCCACAACGTGGCGCTCGCCTCCCTGCCGAACTTCACCCTGCCCGGCGACCTCTCGCCGAGTGCGCGCTACTGGGAGCGTGACATCGTGGTGCCGGAATGGACGATGGGCCCCGACGGCATGGTGGACGTGCCGCTGCACGCGCCGGGGATCGGCGTCCAGGTGGATGTGGACCGCATCGATGACCTGACGGTCCGGCACGAAGTCGTGTCCCGTTGATCCTGCGCGAGGGAACGCGATGGACGAGAACGCCATGGTCAGCGGAGTGGCGGCGCGGGGTGCGCGCCCCGGCTGGCGCACATGGCGCGGTCGGGCGAGGCGCGTCGTCGGCGCTTCCAGGGTGTGGTTCGTCGCCGCCTCGGCCGCGCTGCTGGCGGTGCCCGGAGCGTCGGCGGCCCGAGCCCAACCGGCCGCGGTGGCGGCGGACCCGGGGCTCGAGCGACTCGAACGCGAGATCGCGCGCCTGGCCGAGCTGGCCGGCGGGACGGTGGGCGTGGCGGCCGTGCACCTCGAGACCGGCCGCGCGGTCTATCTGAACCGCACCGAGCGGTTCCCCATGGCCAGCGCGTACAAGGTCCCGATCGCCGTCGAACTGCTGACGCGGGTCGACCGCGGCGAGGTCCGACTGGACAGTCTGATCGAGATCCGGCCGGAGGACCTCCACCCGGGCAGCGGCACGCTGACCTCCTTGTTCGATGATCCCGGCGTCATCCTCTCCGTGCACAACCTGCTGGAGCTCATGCTCCTGATCAGCGACAACAGCGCGACGGACATCCTCCTCCGGCTGGCTGGCGGGGCGGAAGCGGTGACGGCCCGCATGCGCGCGGTCGGCGCGGAGGGGATCCGCGTGGACCGGCCGACCTCGCTGCTCATCGGCGACTGGCTCGGAGTGAAGGGCCTGCCCGCGAACGGGGAGATCTCGCCCGCCGAGTTCAGGAAGCTGGCGGACGCCGTGCCGCAGGCGCAGCGGGATTCGGCCGCGGCGGCGTTCGATGCGGACCCACGGGACACCGCGACGCCGGAGGCCATGGCGCGGCTCTTGGAGCGGATCTGGCGTCGGGAGATCCTGAGCGCCGAGAGCACGGAGCTGCTGCTGGACATCATGCGGCGCTGCGAGACCGGAGAGGGGCGCATCAAGGGGATGCTGCCGCCGTGGGTCGAGGTCGCACACAAGACGGGGACGATCGGCGGTACCACGAACGACGTGGGCATCATCTCCCTTCCGGCAGACGCGGGGCACGTCGTCACCGTCGTGTTCATCAAGGAATCCCAGCGACCCATCCCCGAGCGAGAAAGAGCGATCGCGTTCATCGCCCGGGCGATCTACGATGACTTCCTGTTCGACCCGGTGACCGGCCCGTCCAGCCGCTGAGACGGCGCGACGCCGGGGCGCGTGGCGCGAGGGCTCGAACGGGTCCTGCCCTTGCCCGGGCTGGTCCTCATCGTGCTCGGCGCGGTGCTCGGCTCGGGCAGCGCGATCGTGCCGGCCCCGACGCTGCGGTTGCGGCGCTGGCGGTGGCTGCGGCGTCGGATCCCGGCGAGCGGCTGCGGGTGACCCCGGCGCTGGCCGACCCGGACGCGATCCTCTCGATCGCGATGGTCGGGGTGGTCCGCGTCGAGGGGACGGGCGGCGGCACGACCGTCCAGGACCGGCCGACGCTGCCGGAGGCCGGCGCGGTCGGTCGCGGGGGCGAGCGTCGGGCCGGCGATGGGGGGCTCCGAGCAGGGGTCCCTCCCGAGGGGTGGCGCGAACGCGTCTACCGTGGCTGGCTTGCAAACCGCACAGCCCCCGTCCAAGATACCAGGGGGGGCCCCGCGTTCGGCGAATGCCGGATGGGAAAACGTGGTTCGGCCGTTGGGCCGGTGACGTGACCCTTCCGTTCTTCTCCGACCTGGTGTCACGGGGGTCGGACGAGGGCGAGCGGGGGAGGGAAGTCGCAGTCGAGGAGTTCCGGAGGCCGACGGTGGCAGTGACGTACGCGCGGGTCGCGCGCGTGATCGAGACGGACCTCGGGAACGAGCTGGTGCTCCTCGATCCCGAGACGCAGCAGATGTACAGTCTGAACGAGACCGGGCGGTGCATCTGGCGGGCCTTGCCGGCGTCGGGAGAGGGGCCGTTGATCGATGCGTTGGTTGCCGCGTACGACGTCTCGCGCGAGGCCGCGGAGGCGGACATGCGCAGGATCCTCGCCGAGCTCCTCGATGCCGGATTGATCGAGGTTCGCGGCGATGCCGCTGGTGGCTGAAGACATCGCGTTTTCGATCCTCGGGCGCTCGTTCGTTGGCCGCGGGGTGCCGGAGCCCCTGCGAGGGTGGCTGCTCGCGCAGTGGTGGCGTCCTGAGCATGCGTTGCCGGAGCGTCCGTACGCGATCACGCTTGAGTGGCGGGCAACGGATCGGGCACTTGCTCCGCTGGCGGGCGAGCCTGTGCGGGCGCTGGTGCCCGGCCGGCTCCTGACGTGGCGCAGCACGGGGAGGGAGTGGGAGTGGCGGCAGGGTGGAGGTGCGGGGGTGCGGCTGACGCTGGAGGCCGAGGCGGCGCGGATCGAGGCGTGGGGGGCGGTGCCGGATGCGGACCTGTTCACCGCGCTGTACATCGCGATTTGCGAGGCGCTACGGGCGAGCGGGCTGCTGCCTCTGCACGCGGCGGTGGCGGTTCCGCCAGCGGGGTCGGTGGACTGGCAGCCGCCGGCGGTGCCGCCGGCGGCGGACGAAGGTGGGGCGATGCCGCCGCCAGCCATCGCGTTCCTCGGGGGGCGTGGGGCGGGGAAGAGCACCACGCTGGTGCACCTGGTGCGGGCGGGGTGGACGCCGGTCGCGGAGGACGTGTGTTGGGTGGATCCGGAGGCGTTCGTGGTGTACGGCTGGGACCGGGGCGTGCGGCTGCGGCGTCCTGCGATCGAAGCGTTCTTCCCGGATCTGGGCAGCGCGCCGTTGGTTCCCGAGCCGGACGGCAAGTTCCTCCTCGGTTACGAGCATCTCCTGTGCTGCGGCGCCGGGCGCGGTGGTCGTGGTGAGGGGCACGGTGGGGCGGGGAGGCGCGGCATGCTGGCGGGCATTGTGCAGTTGCAGCGCGTCGCGGGGCAGGACACCGGCTGGGAGCCGTTGTCTCCGCGCGGAGCGGTGAGGGCGTTGTGGGAAGCCGTGGGGGTGCCGTTGGGTGCCGCCGCGCGACAGGCCGCGGCGTCGTGGATCGGGGTGGTGGCGGCGCGGCTCCCGCTCTGCCGTTTGCGGTTGGGGCCGACGCCCCCGGCCTCCCCGCCGCCGTGGTGAGGGAGGCGGTCCGGCATCTGGGTGGGGTGTAGTGGGGGCGGATGCCGGACCGCCTGGGCGATCAGACTCGCCCGAATGGCTCGACGAGCCCGAGCGGAGGGGAAGAGGTCTCGGGATCGCCGTGCGGTGGGGAGAGCGGGCCGTCCCGCTCCCAGGCAGCAGGAAGGACGAACAGTGCAAGCCCGATCAGGACCAGCGTAGGCAGCCGGCGGCCTTGCACCGGGCGTCCGGACATCTTTTCCATCGTCACTCCGGGGTTTCCTTCGATCAGCTCCGTTCAAGACCAGCGCGTTGCCGCGCCTCGTGCCGCGGTTCCTGCCGGCGTCGCCTCGCGATCTCACGGGGCGACGGGAATGCTGTGCTGGAGCGTGAGCGCGTTCCAAGCGCCGAGTCGATCGAGGCGCGGTTGCACGTAGGGCGCGCGGGTGTCGCCCTCCTCGCGTTGCGGCCCGGCCGCGTCGGTCGCTCGGGACTGTTCGGCTCGATCCATTCGAGGGCCCATGCGTTGCCTCCGCCGTGGCGCTCGGGTCCGGGGCTGGGAGAGTTCGTCCGCGCTCCCGCCACGGCCGATCCCCGGGCCGGAGCCTGGCACCCGCGCATCGCCGGCCCCTCTCGCCGGCGCGTCGCGGGGTTCCACCCGGCTCACTGTGCTATACGGGAAACGGGCGAAAAACAGATCACGGCCCCCGGGGATCGGGCCGTGGAGGAGGGCGAGGGGCGGGTGGGGGTCGCCGGCCGGTCGGGGTCGGCGGGCGGGCCCTAGCCCTCCCGGCGCACGCGCTCCGCGTCTTCGGGCCGGCCCCAGGCCTCGTACAGCTGGGCGAGGCCGTTGACCAGCTCGCGGCGGCGGGGGTGGGTGGGGGGGATGCGTCTGCGAGCCACCTCGAGCGCTGGCAGGTACAGGGCCTCGGCTTCCTCATAGGCGCCACGGCGGGCGAGGACGCCAGCGAGGTACCCCATGGTGAGCGCGGCGTCCGAGGAGATCTCGCCGGATTCGCCGCGTTGCCGCTCGAGGATCCCGCGCAGGAGCGACTCCGCCTCGTCCAGCCTGCCGAGCTGGACGAGCGCGTCGCCGTAAGCGGAGCCCGTGCGGAGCGCCACCGGGTTGTCCGCCCCGTAGAGCTCGATGCGCTGTCGGTAGGCCTCGGCGAGGGCTCGCTCCGCCTCCTCGAGGCGGCCCTGCGCGCGGAGGAGGCTGCCGAGGTTGTGGTAGAGCAGCGCCACGTTCGCATCCGGGCTGCCGTGCATCCGGATGCGCATCTCGAGCGCCTGACGCAGGTAGTGCTCGGCGGAGTCGAGCCGGCCCTCGGCGTAGAACGTGGCGCTGAGGTTGTTGACCGCCGTCGCGATCATGGGGTGGTCGCCCTGGAAGATGCCCGCGTAGCGCCGGAGCATTTCGTGGTAGAGGGCGCGGGCCTCGTCGCGGCGGCCCTGGGCGTCCAGCGCCCGGGCGACGTTGCTGTACTGGTGGATGGTCTGCGGGTGGTCGTCGCCGTAGACCCGACGCCGCATTTCGAGTGCGCGGCGCGCGAGGACCTCCGCCTCGTCCGGCTTGCCCACCAGCGGCAACAGCGCGGACAGGGCGATGAGGTAGCCGTCGAGCCGGAGGTCGTCCGGGCCCCAGAGCCGCTCGCCCATGGCGAGGGCCTGCCGGTACAGCGCTTCCGATTCCTGGAGATCGCCGCCCGCGTTCCACAGGATCAGGGCGAGGGCCGCGATGCCCTCGGCGACGAGCTCGTGCTCCGGGCCGTGACGCGCGATCCGAGCCGCCAGCGCCTCGCGGGTGAGCGCCTCGGCCTCGGCGTAGCTGCCGCTCTGCTGGATCGCGTTGGCCAGCTCGAGCATCGCATCGGTCGTGAGGTCGTGCCGGTCGCCGAGCAGATCGCGGCGCACCGCGAGCGCCGTGCGGAGGAGCGACGCGGCCTCGGCCTCCCGGCCCTGGTCGCGCCGGACCCGCGCCAGGGTGACCAGCGCGTTGGCCACATCGGCGTGCCGCTCGCCGTGCAACGCGCGCTCCTGCTCGAGCACGCGCTGGGCGAGGGAATCGGCCCGTTCGTAGTCCCCGAGCCCGAGATACGCGCGGGCCATGGCGTCGAGGATCGCGGCCTGGATCTCGGGCCGGTCGCTGAGCCGGTCGGCGCGGATCCGGCCTCGCTCGAGGAGATCGCGCGCGGAAACGGTCTCGCCGAGCGCCTCGCTCGGGTCGCTGGCCTCGAAGAGCTCGACCAGGAAGTCGGCCAGCTCCTCGGCGGCGGCCCTGGCGCGTTCCGCCCGTTCGGCCTGCCAGGCCACCGCACCCACGCCGGTGGCCAGGAGCAGGGCGAGGACGGCGGAGGCCGTGACGGCGAGGGCGTTGCGGCGAATGAACTTGCTGAGCCTGTACGCCCGTGTCGGGGGATGGGCGGACACCGGGCGGCCCTCGAGGTGCCGGACAACGTCGTCCCGGAGCGCCTCGACCGTCGCGTAGCGGCGCGCCGGGTCTTTCTCGAGGGCGCGTAGGCAGATGGCGTCGAGGTCGCCGGCGAGTCGGCGAGCCAGCCGCCGGGCGTCGCCGGGCGGACCGGCGGTACGCCCGGCGCGCTGGCGCCGGACCGCGGCCGAGGGCGGGCGCACCTCGTGGCGCAACACGGCCGCCGCCACGGCGAACGCATCGCCCTCCTCGACGGAGTGGGCGTGGGTGCCCGTGAGGAGCTCGTAGAGGACGAGCCCGAGGCCGTAGACGTCGGTCGCCACGCCCACCGCTTCACCGCGCACCTGCTCCGGTGCTGCGTAACGGGGCGAGAGGACGTGCGCACCGGTCATCGTCAGCGTCGGGTCGCCGTCGGCGTTCTCGAGGAGCTTGGCGATGCCGAAGTCGAGGAGCTTGACGCGGCCGTCGCGGGTGACGAGCACGTTCGAGGGCTTGACGTCGCGGTGCACCACGAGGTTGCGGTGCGCGTAGGCGACGGCGTCGCACACGTCGAGAAAGAGGCGCAGCCGTGCCTCGACCCCGAGGCCCTGCCTGTCGCACCACGTGGTGATCGGCTCGCCCTCGACGTACTCCATGACGAAGTACGGCGTCTCATCGCCAGCGACGCCGGCATCGAGCAGCCGCGCGATGCCCTCGTGCTCGAGGCGCGCGAGCACGCGCTGCTCCTGCCGGAAGCGGGCGAGGCGGACGGGGTCGCCGAGGGCGCCGCGTACCACCTTGATCGCGACCGTGTTGCCCAGGTCTTCCCGCACGGCGCGGTAGACCGTCCCCATCCCACCGCGGCCGATCACCTCGAGGATCCGGTAGGGGCCGATCATGCGGCCGCTGAGCGGAGCCGGGGCCACGCCGGCCGCGGCGGCCAGTTCCTCGGGCGTGGCGCTGAACAGCGTTCCCGGATCCGCGTCGGCTTCCAGGAGGGCGAGGACCTCCGCCCGGACCCGCGGGTCCGGGGCGTTCTCCTCGAGGAAGCGGGCCCGGTCCTCGGGCGGCAGCTCCAGGGCTTCGTGGAACAGGCGTTCGATCGTCGACCAGTCCGGCGTACTCATGACAACGGTCTCTTCCGGCAGAGCGTCGCGAGAGCCGTCGTCCCGCTCACCGCTCGCGCAGGCGCGTGGACAGCCATGCCCTCGCGAACCTCCAGTCCCGGGTGACCGTGGGAACGGAGACCCCGAGCGCTTCCGCCGTCTCTTCCAGACTCAGTCCTGCGAAGAACCGACATTCCACGACTTCCGCCTGGCGGGGGTTCAGCTCCGCGAGCTCGTCGAGGGCACGATGGAGGTCGAGGACGTCGTCGGGGCCGAGAACGGTCTCGGCCGGCGAAGAGCCGTCGAGGGTGAGCAAGGCGATCCCGCCCCCACGCTTCTGGGTCGCCCGGCGGGCGGCGGCGTCCGCCAGGACCTGCCGCATCGCCCGCGCGGCCACGCGAAGGAAGTGGACGCGGTCCCGCCACGACTGGTTGGCAGAGGGTATCAGCTTCAGGTAAGCCTCGTGGACGAGCGCCGTCGCGTTGAGCGTGTCGCTCCCGCGGTCGCGCCTCACGGCCGCGGCCAGGCGGCGGAGCTCATCGTAGACGAGACCGAAGACACGGTCCAGGGCCTCGCGGTCGCCGCTGCCGGCCGCGCTCAGGAGATGCGTGATGGGGTCGGGAGCGGATCCGGACACGGCAAAGGGCATTCTCGACGACATCATCGCCGCCGGTGCGCGGCCCTGACCTGGCCGGGCGGCCGAGCGCACCCGGCTCGCTGCCAGGATGCGGGCCGGGGAGGTGCCCCCGGCGGGGCCCATGCGGCGCCGACTCCCGGCCGGCCCTCGGCGACGGGAAGAGCCGCCCAGGCCGGGAGAATATAGAGCGGCAGGCCACGCCGATCCAGGGTCTGGCCGGTGTAGCGGAAGAATTCGGCCTCCGGCCCAGGATGATGCGCACGAGCGTGCAGCGGGCTCTATCGGGGGACCGAGGGGGGCAGGCCTCTCGAGGGCGATCCGGCCGGACCGCGGCCTCGCCGCGAAGCCCCGGGGTGGTTGATCGATCGCCGTCAGCGTATTATATTTCCATTCCTTGGGACAGTCAGGGCCTGTAGCTCAGGTGGTTAGAGCGCACGCCTGATAAGCGTGAGGTCGGTGGTTCAACTCCACCCAGGCCCATTCTCCCCCATTCTCCGGAACCCCTTGCCCCGGCGTCACTTAGGTGGTGCCGGGGCTCCCGTTTCTGCCCCCTGAATCCCCGTTGGTGTCCGTTCCTGGTGTCCGTTGGGGCCGCGTTCAGGCCCCCGCCCGGACCAGTGCCGCCCGCATCTCCTCGACGCTCACGTCGTCGTAGATGCGGCGCAGCGTCTCCCAGTTCGTCCCGGCCAGCTCCTCCTGGACCTTCGGCGGGAGCTGCCTGAACCTCGGGTCCCTCACGCCCGCCCGCTTCTCGCCGTGGAAGCCCAACCCACGGATGAGCGCAGCCACCCGGGCGCGTTCCTGCTCGTCCTCGATCGACCGGAGCCACCGCGCCTTTGCCCGGCGCAGCCACGTCTGGAACGTGTGCCGGCTCGTCGGCCGCGAGGGATCCGTCGCCGACGGGAAGACCGGGACCGGCCCGATCCCCCGGCTCGGCAGCGAGCGGAGTAGCTCGACGGCCCGCGGCGAGATCGGTGTGACGTTCGCGCGCCCCGCCTTGTCCGTCTCCGCCCGCCAGGTGATCTCGGCCCGCTCGAGGTCGATGTCGGACCACACGAGCTGGCGGATCGCGCTGTTGCGCCGCTTCGTTTCGAGCTGGAGCACAAGCGCCGCGCTGAACTGCCAGTGCGGCGAGTGGCGAAGCAAGCCCTCGCGGATCCAGGGCTGCATCGCCGGCCGGCGCGGGCTCGGCTCGCGCGGCATCTCCCAGCCCTGCGACCGCCGTACCTGCGCGTCCCACGGGTTGCGCTCGAGCAGCGGCCGGCCGTCCTCGTAGTGCCCCGTCGCCCAATACAGCACCGAGAGCATGAACTTGAGGTCATACTCGACCTGCCGCGCCCTGACCCGGCCCCATCCGGGGATCCGCCCCTCCCGCCTCCAGGCGATGAAGCGGTCCCAGTCCGTCCGGTCCAGCGTCCCCGGATGCCGACCGCTCCTCCGGTCCGGCTCCGGCTGCGCGTCGAAAAATCCCAACCAGACGCGCGAGGCCCGTCGGTCGTGGTCTTGTTTGCTCGCGCCTTTCCTGGGCGTCACCTCCTTGAGGTAGAGGGTGAGCAGGCGGGCGATCGTGAGCGTGCTCGCGCGCGGCTCCATGTCCGCAAACTTCGCGGCCAGCTTGTCCGCGCGACGCGCGGCCTCCTCCTCCGTCTCGACATCTCGGAGGAGGACGCGGCACCGGCGCCGTCGGGCGGTCCCGTCCGGTTCTTCCACCAGCTCCCACCACTCGAGCCAGTAGCGCCCCTTGCGCCAGAACGCGCGGACGCGGTTCCAGCCCTTGCGGCCCGCCTTGTAGGACCACTGCTTGCGGCGTCGTCGCATGGTCAATCCTCCCCGATTGCGACGGCGCGCGCAGCCTGCGCCCGGGACGATGCGACCCGCAGGCGTGCGGGCGCAACGCCGTGTCCCGGCTTTCGGGGCAGGTTGCAGCGGAGGACCCGGATCTCGCCGTCGGCGATCGTGTGCGGCAGCCGCCCTTGTCGGATCAGCCGGCGGAGGTGCGAGCGGCTGTAACCGCACTCGGCCGCGGCCTCGGCGAGCGTCAGCGGCTCGAGATCGGCGGTCGCGAGCGCGCGCTCCAGCTCCTCCGCCGCGGCCTCGAACGCCTGGGCAGCGGGCGGGGCGTAGCGCGCCAACTCTCGCGCGCGGGAACGCCAGTGGGCGGGGAGATCGCGCAGGGTCATCCCTCGCATCCTCACCAGGGGAGATACTGGACGCCCGGCAGCGGCTCGCCGCCGCCGATCAGGGAGCGGAGCCATCGGCCAGCGATGGTTCTGGCGCCGCGCTCGCCCACGCGCTCGCTCGGCGCGCGGTGCTCCCTAAGCCGGTAGTGGTGGCCGTCAGGGGTCACGGTCTCGTAGGTGATGAGCTGGCCGCCGTCCTCGTACTCCCGCATCCTGATGGCGACCATGCCTTCCGGGTGGATCGCGGCGCCCTGCAAGCCCTGCCGCTTGCCCTTCTCGTTGTAGTACGGGACCAGAACTCCGCGGTAGGGCCCGACCTTGCCCTTACTCTGCCAGCGTTCCATTGCTCTTCGGCCTCCCGTCGAACTCGTAGACCGTCCGCCACCCGGCCTTCGTCTTCTGCACCATGCGCCAGCGCGCGAGCGGGTACTGCGCCGCCGCGATCTTGAAGCGGTCGCGCCCGTCGTCGCGCACGTGCGCGCCCTTGACCTCGACCACGAGCAGGCCGTCCCGCGTGAGCGCCACCAGGTCCGGCGTGTACCAACCGCGCTTGGCGAGCCGGAACTTCACGGAGCCGAACGCGACCCACAGCACGCCGGGCTCGGCCGCGAGCAGTGCGGCGTATTCCGCCTCCGTGCGGTTCATCGCGGGCTGCGGGTCCTCCGCGGGCGCGTCGCGCCGTGCGGCGGACGGCGCGCGGCACGCCTCGCACCGGAGCCCGGCGGTCGGGCGGCCGCAGCCGATGCACGGACGGAGCATCTCGGCCCTCATGGCGCGACTCGCAGCAGGAACCCGCCCTCGAGCGCCACGAGTTCGCCCGCCTCGAACAGGCACCCGTAGCACGTGTCCGTAACCAGCGGCGACGGCGCGAACCGCTCGCCGCAGACCACGCACGTATCCGGCAGCCGCCGGATCTCCACGATCACCGTGCCGCGGCCGGCTTCGCGCGTCTGGCCGAACACCCGCCGCGCCGGCAGCGAGACCTCGACCAGCTCGGCGAGGTCGCCCCACGACCACGGGGCCGGGTAGACGGCGAGCTGCTCGCCCGCCTCGGGGTGCACCCGCCAGCCGAACAGCGGGCCGGCGGGGTGCGCCTCCTTCTGCCAGCAACCGGGCGCGGCCGCCGCCGCCCGGGCGAGCCGCCCGAGCAGCGGTGCGAGCGTCCGGTTCGTCAGCTCCGTCACCATCGTCAGTCAGAACGGCAAGTCGTCCTCATCAGGGCCGAACGGCCCGCCGCTCGCGCCCGCCGGGGCCGCTGCGGCCGGCGCGAGCTTCCGCTCCTCCTGCCGCGCGCGGTCCGGCATGATCCGCCGGCCGCTCCGCTGGTACTCGATGAACAGCGCGGCCGCGATCGCGCGGATGTCCTCCGTGGAGAGGGCATCCGGCCCGTACTGCTCGGCGATCCAGTCCGCCGCGCGCAGGCACTCGAGCATCTCCTCGGCGAGCGAGGTGTCGCGGTCGTAGCGCCGGGCCGCGCCGTTGCCGTTGCCGCCGTTCCGCGGCATGCCGGGCCCCGCCTCCTGCCGGACCGGCTGGGTGGGCGGCGCCGACGGGGCAGGCGATGGCGGTGGCGGGGCCGGCGCGGGAGCGGGAGGCGCGGGGACCGGCGCAGGAGCGGGAGCGGGCGCAGCCGGAGCGGCCGGCTGCGCCGTCGGCGTGTGCGATGCGATCAGGACCCCCGCCTGATTCCAGACGGCGATCGATGCGTTCTCGCTGGTCCCGCCGCCGACCTGGATCCAGACCCAGTCGCCCACGGCGACCCGCTCGAGCGCGGCCACGATCCCCGCGTTCTCCAGCCAGAACTCACGGGGCACGTACTCGCCCTGCTCGGGGTCGCCCCAGGCGAGGAACTTCACGTAGTGCGTCGCGCTGTCTTTCGGATAGCGCGACTTCTTGGGCCGCGCCACGAGCCGGACGTAGAGCTTGCCGTGCTCGTTCGCCTCGCACGCGGCCCTCATCTCGGAGTGGTAGATCGTCTTCTTGGCCGGAAGCATCACGCACCTCCGGCCTTGACGTAGAACCGCTCCTCCGCCGGCACCTCCTGGCAGCCCTCGGGCACGATCCCCGTGCTCTGCCAGTATTCCCGCAGCGGTGTGACCCGCACGGACTTCCGGATCGCTCCATCGAACCCGTGCTCCTCCGCCCAGCGCAGCGCGGCATCTTCGTTCACCACTTCGAGGCGCGCGGGCACGGTGCGCGAGCCGATCGTACCATTCGGGAGCCGGCGGCTCTTCACCTTCGGCGGGTACGGATAGGCGCGCGCGGCCTGCTCGAGCGACGGGCCGACGGGGTTGCCGGCGAGGTCGATCATCGCGCGCTCGACCATGTAGCGGACGCGCCGCGTGTGTACCATCCGCCACGCCTGCCCCATGAGCCACGGGTCCTGGTCCGGCGGCAGCGGCTCGCCGAGCCGCTCGCGCGCCCGTTCGGACAGCTCCCGGAGCGGCTCCAGCATCTCGACCTGCTTCTCCTTGGAGAAGAAGGTCCGCACGCCCTCGATGAAGCGGGCGAGCCGCGCGGACGGCGAGGCGGGGTCGATCACGCTCGCGCGCGCGCGCTCGAGCGAGCCCTGCTCGCGCCAGCGGCGGATGAGGTCGCGCGCGTGCTCGAGCGCCTCGCGCACCTCCGGCATCTCGGCGAGGAACTGCTCCTCGAACCAGCGCGCGAAGCCCGGCGCGGCCTCGGCGGGCGTCTGCGGCCTGCCGTCGCTGCTGGACTCGGTGAGCCAGATCCGCATGAACTCGGCGAAGCCCTCCCGCTTGTATCCTCCGGCCGGGCGGGTGTCGCCGTAGAGCGCGCGGCCGAGCGCAGACAGCTCCTTCTGGAGCGCGCTGCCGATCAGCGGCTTCTTCCACGGCGTGCCCTTCGGCCGGCCATAGACGATCTTCTCGAGCGCGTGACCAAGCTCGTGCGCCGCAGTCGTGATGTCGTTTGCCGTGCGGATGCGCACGACCTCGGGCATCACATCGAAGTAGCCGAGCACGCCCCGGCTGCTCTTGTGGCGGAGACCGACGCGGAAGGGGACGCGCCCGCCGGCCGCGCGCGCCACCTGCTCGAGCGCGCGGATGATCTCGGGCGCGTTGACACGCCGGCCGCGCCGCCGGCCCTCCTCGGGCGCGGCCAGCCGGCCGGCGAGACTGTAGGCGATGCGGGTCTGTTCCCCGGGCGAGAGCGGATCCGCTGGCCGCCGGGTGTAGGCCAGCGTGGGGATGGCCTCGGGCGGTACCTCGCCGAGCGCTACTTCGGCCCCTGGATCTTGCGCCAGAGCTTCTGAAGCTCGCGGAAGCGCTCCTTGGTCAGCGTCACCCGGTAGGGCGTCGGATCGTCGATCATCAAGAAGGCCCGGGAGGTCGGGCTGCGCCGCTCCGGCCTCGGCTCCGGGAACTTCGCCGGTGGCCTCTTCGCCCGCTCCTCCGGCCGAAGACAGGCGAGCCGGTTCTTCGAGGAGCCGGAAGGCGCCCCGGCCGGGCGGAGCGAGGTAGCCGACGTGCTCGTCTGGGACGAGGAGGCCGCTATCGAATGCGCTCTTGAGTTCGGTGATGTCGATGACATCCTCGACATAGCGTTCTCCGATCGCCCGGGTCAGGTTCGCGGCGCGCACCGCATCCAGGAAGGCGTCCTCGCGCCCAACGACGAGCACCATCCGCTGCGCCCCAAGTGCCCGGGCGCGCTCGACCAGCCAGCGATGCGCGTTCTTGAGCGCCGAGACCCGGTGCGGCTCTACGGCCACCAGGTCCAATGTAGACGTGAGATAGACCACGTCAACCCGGTTCGGGTCGGGCGGCATCCACCCAGCAAGGGCATTGACGATCGCCTCGCCCGAATCGAGAACCGGCCCTTGCGAGGTGGAGGTCCAGTCCTCGGGGTCCGGCGCCGGCTGCGTCTTGAACAGCACCGGCGGGACCTGGCCGGAGGCGGGGATCCACGTGGCGGCAGTGTCATCGATGACCACGTGGCCCAGCACCTCGAGGCCGTGCCGCGCGAAATCCCGGGCCAGCTTGTACGTAGTCGCCACATCGGCCCTGCTGGGCGTCGGATCGCCCGACGGGTGATTGTGGGCGAAGACGATCCGGGTGGCCCCGAGGCGGCGGGCACGGTGGACGATCTCCCACTCGAAGCGGGGGCTCGCTCCGCGCTCCGGATCGCTCCTCTCTTGGATGCCCAGCCGCATTTCGATCTCGCGGGCGAGATGCACGAAGTCGATCCGGCCGCTGGTCTCCATCGTGTGCGAGAGCACGCGGTTGGAGTTGTCCAGGAGCAGCACGTGGAGCACCTCGACCTTCGGATCTCGGAACGGCCGGAGCAGCCGCGCCAGGTCGCGCGCGGTCGTCAGTCGGTAGCCGCGGAGGTCTATCCAACCGCGCTGGCGCCGGCGCTCGACGGCGGCTCGGAGCGCAGCGAGGCGCTGCGTGGGCGTGCGCAGCGGCGGCTGGATCGGCGGCTCACCCTCCGAGGGGCCGCCCATGGATTCCGCGACCTGCTCTGCCGCCTGAACGGAGCCGAAGGCAATCCGATCCTCTTCGCGCCGCATCCTGTCCAGCAGCGCTCGTTCTTCGCGCGTGGGGTCTGGCGAGTACAGAGCGGCCAGCTCTCGCCGGTATTCGGCCGCCCGCTCCGCCAGCATCTGCCCTTCGCGGAGGATCCGGTCCAAGACCGACTGCGGCACCGTCACGGAATGCCAGTCGTAGTGCTGCCACTCGATCCGGCCGCCGTAGAACGCCGCGACGAGATCCGCCTGATCGGTGGGGATCAGCCGGAGCGCGTCGGTCATGGTGGCGTCGGGCCGGCGGTAGGCGTCCAGGAAAGCCTGCAACGCATCCAGCACCTCGGGCGCGGCGTCTGCCTCCTGCATCCGCCTAAGGTCGCGCTCGACCTCTTGGACCGACGGCGCATCACCCCAGTACTGCCTGACGACGGAGCCGTGCGGCCCCTCGAACGACACGACCTCGGGCTTCACCTCCGCGCCCAGCCGGCGCAGATAGTCCTGGAGCGTGCGGGGCACGATGCGGTCGTAGAACTCCTCCATGCCCTCCTTGCGGGGCATGAAGGTGCCCTCGTCCTCCTTCTGCATCCGCTCCCACAGCTTCTTCGCCCTCGGCCGCGCGTCCTCGGGGTACTCGAGGACCTGCTCGAGCAGTTCGGCGAGCTGGGCCTCACTGGCGATGGTGCGGGTCACATCGACCTGGCTCGCCTGGTCCTCCGCCGCTTGCTGGAGGTCCATGCCGGCGGCGAAGCCGCGGAATTGCCGGATCGCGCTCACCTGGATGTCGCCATCCGGACGACGCCGCCAGCGGATCAGCTCGGAGCCGTAGCGCTCGTATTGCTGCTGGCCGGTCGTCCAGGCCAGGCGCCGGATGCCCCGCACCGCCATCTCATCCAGCACACGGCGCAGAACGAGGCCGAGCCAGTCCTGCGTGCGCGCGAACGGCGTGTGCGACACCCCGATCAGCGGCAGGCGGAGCATTTCCTGCTCGATCTGCGCCTCTCGGGCGCGCAGCTCAAAGATCTGCGCCGCCCGCGGGTAACGCTCCGCGAGTGCCTCGATCTCCGCCGTCAGTTGCCGCCAGCGCTCCGTGTAATCGACGGAGTAGCGGACGTAGGCGCCTTGCTCGCCGGCCTGCGCCCGGGCCTCCCGCGCCTCGGCCGCGGCGAGCCAACCCTCGTTCGTGTCAGGGAACTCGGCGAGCACCGTCTCGCCGTCTTCGCCGACGAGTTGCCAGCGCGCGTGCCGCCTTGCCTCCTCGTCGCGCTCCCGCTCGAGCCGCTGACGCTCCTCGTTGTAGGCCGGCAGTTCACGCTCCGCCTCCTCGATCGCCTGCCGCACCTCGAGAAGCTGGTCGGCGAGTCGCGAACGGCGCTCCTCGACCTCGCGGAACCAGCCCCTGCGCCGTCCCGCCTGCGCCCAGTCGCTCTGGATCTCCTCGATCGCGATAGCGAGTTCGCCATCCGGCAACCGGCGCACCTTGAGCCGGACGTGCGCGATGGGGTTCTCTACGTCGAAGTGCAGGGTGGAGAACGCCTCGCCGCGGGCCAGTAGCTCGAACTGCTCGACATCGCGGCCCAGCTCCTCTTCCGCCTCGCGGATGAGCGACTCCAGCCGCGCAGCCTCCTCATCGTCGCCGCGCGCCCGGGCCTTGCCGAGATTGGAGCGCAGGTCCGAGATCCGGCGCACGCGCTCGGCCGTCTCCTGCGGCAGCGCGAGCGTCCGGCCGGACGGCAGGCGGTGCATGAGCAGCAGCAGCCGGTACGGCACCTCGGGGCCGAGCTGCGCGCGGGCGCCGTGCAGCGCCGCCATGATCTCGGCATCCGTCATCCCGGCGCACAGTTCGCCCAAGATCTTCGCCTCGTGCCGTCTCACCCCCGCCTGGTCCTCACCCTCCCGCACCGGCGGGTCCTTGCCGAGCCATGCGAGGCGCTGGACCTCCGCGAACAGCGCCGTCCGCCGCGCGTGCAGCGGGTCGGGCTCCTCGCGAGGGATGCCGGCCATGCGGCCGAGCACCGCGGCGATCGGCTCCGGGCCGTGTGGAGAAGCGCGCGAGTTTTCCACGCGCGGCGGCGCCGGAGGCGCGGCCGGTTGCGAAGCAACCCAACCGGATGACGGTTCCGATGACGGTTCCGATGACGGTTCAGGGTGAAGCAGGCTGCACCCCCCCGTGAAGCCGGCTTCACCCCCCCCCGTGCAATCCGTTTCAGGGGTGATGCCCGCATCACGGGGTGCAATCTTTTCGCCCCCGCCTAACCTGCCCGTGCAGACGGTGTAGACGTTGACCCCGTTCGGCCCGGCGCCTTGCTCGATCGCGAGCTCGCCCGACTCCTCTAGGCGCCGGAGCACGAGCTGGACGTTGCGCTTCGAGAGGCGCGTCTTCGTCGCGAGCCGAGCGATCGACGGGTATGCCCGCCCGTCGTCGTCCGCGAAATCCGCGATCGCGAGCAGCAGGAGCAACTCGGAGCCCTTGTGCCGGCTGTGCTCCCACACGCGGCTCATCACGGCGATGCTCATGACGCCAGCCGCCCAACTCCCTGGTGTCCGTTCTGGTGTCTGTTGTGCGGGGATCGCTTGCACGGAGGGCGCGACTGGGAGAGTGCAGGCTGCGCGCGCCGCTTCGTGTTTCGCGTGTCAGGGTGTGCAGGTTGCTCGAGTGGGGCTTCGGAGGTTCACGCCTGATAAGCGTGAGGTCGGTGGTTCAACTCCACCCAGGCCCACCTGCTCAACCGAACCCCGTCCGGTCGCCCGAGACCGGGCGGGGTTCGTGCTTTCGGGGGTAGAACCTTAACGTGACGTACGCTCCCCGAACGACGGATACCCCGAACATGCCGGCCTTCTCGCCGCAGGTCGAGGCGCCGGGTCGCGCCGTATGCACCCTCCGGGTCGGCGGAATGGACTGCTCGAGCTGCGCGGAGAGCGTGGAGAGGGCGCTTCGCCAGCTCGACGGCGTCCAGGACGTGCGGGTCGACGTGGTCGGGGAACGGGTTACCGTCGGGTACGTGGAGGGCAAGCTGACGCGGGGGGATCTGGTCAGCGCGATCACGCGCGTCGGCTACCGGGTGGAAGACGAGACGCCGGCGGGAGATGACATTGCCCCGTTCGGGACACGGGCCCGGCGCGTCGCCGAGGAGCGGAGGAGTGCCGCGTGGTCGGGCAGGCGCGCGCAGGTCGCCCTCGTCGTGCTCGCGGGGCTGCTCTGGGCGCTCTCCCTCGTGGCGGAATACGCGCTATCGATGCAGGCGCTGGCCGCCGCAGCCGCAGTGGGCGCGGTCGTCGCGGGTGGGCGGTACGTCTTCCCGCGCGGCATCCGCGCCGCCATGCAGCGCGCCCTCGACATGAACTTCCTCATGTCGATCGCCGCCGTCGGCGCGCTGTTGATCGGCGAGTACGAAGAGGCCGGCTCGGTGATGTTCCTGTACGCGGTGGCGCAGCTCCTGGAAGGCCTCTCCATGGACCGGGCGCGGAACGCGATCCGCGCGCTGATGGGGCTCTCGCCGACCGAGGCCACGGTGCTGCGGGACGGCCGCGAGGTCCGCGTCCCCGTCGAGCGCGTGGCGATCGGAGAGACGATCGTCGTCCGCCCCGGCGAGAAGATCCCCGTGGACGGCGTCGTGCTCGCCGGCACCTCCAGCGTGAACCAGGCGCCGATCACGGGTGAGTCGATGCCGGTCGAGAAGGCGCCGGGCTCGGAGGTCTTCGCCGGAACGTTGAACGGCGAAGGCGCGCTCGAAGTCCGGTCTACCAGGGCGGCATCCGACACCACGCTCGCCCGCATCATCCATTCGGTGGAAGAGGCGCAGGCGAGCCGTGCGCCGAGCCAGACCTTCGTGGACCGGTTCGCGCGGCGCTACACGCCGGCCGTGGTCGCGACAGCGGCGGCGCTCGGCGTGCTGCCGCCGCTCTTGGGCTTCGGCGGCTGGGGCGATTGGTTCTACCGCGCGCTGGTGATGCTCGTCGTCGCGTGTCCGTGCGCGCTCGTGATCTCCACGCCCGTCACGATCGTGAGCGCCCTCGCCGGCGCGGCGCGCGAGGGGATCCTGATCAAGGGGGGACTCCATCTCGAGGACGCTGGCCGGGCGCGCGTGGTCGCGATCGACAAGACCGGCACCCTCACCGAGGGGAGACCCGAGGTGGTCGATGTGCTCGCACTGGATGGCGCCACCCCTGGCGATGTCCTCGCCCTCGCCGCCGCGGCCGAGGCGCGGAGCGGGCACCCGCTGGCCCGGGCGATCCTGCGGCGCGCGGAGGAAGAGGGGCTCGCCATCCAGCCGGTTGCGGAGACGTCGGCGATTCCGGGGAGGGGGCTTCGCGCGCGGGTGGGCGAGGAAGAGGTCTTCGTCGGGAGCGAACGGCTCTTCGAGGCGCTGGCGGTGCCGCTGGATGAGGTGAAGCACGTGCTCGCCCGCTACGAGGCCGAAGGCAGGACCGCGGTGCTCGTGGCGACGCGGCCCACCGACGATCAGGGACGCACCGGCCATGAGGATCACCCGCTGCGTCTGCACGGCGTGATCGCCATCGCGGACCGTGTCCGGCCTGGGGCGGCCGAGGCGCTGCATGATCTCCGCGCGGCCGGCATCGAGAAGATCGTGATGCTGACCGGTGACAACTCCGGGACTGCCAGAACCGTGGCCGCTTCGCTGGGCGGGCCGGGTGTCGGTGTCGACGAGGTCAGGGCCGCGTTGCTCCCCGAAGACAAGGTTGCGGCGGTGCGCGATCTCCGCGCCCGCTACGGGCGGGTCCTCATGGTCGGCGACGGCGTGAACGACGCGCCGGCGCTCGCCGCGGCCGATGTGGGCGTCGCCATGGGTACAGTGGGCACCGACGTCGCGCTCGAGACCGCGGACATCGCGCTCATGGCGGACGATCTCTCGAAGCTGCCGGTGGCGATCGGCCTCGCGCGCAAGGCGGAGCGAATCATCCGCGTGAACATCGGCTTCTCGCTCGTCGTCAAAGCGCTGTTCGTTGTCCTGACGGTGATCGGCTGGGCCACGCTCTGGATGGCGGTGTTCGCCGACATGGGAGCGAGCCTGGCGGTCATCACGAACGGGCTGCGGGCGCTCCGGCCTCCGCGGCTGCGAAGCGCGGCTGCGGCGGCGTAGGCGGGAAGGGCGCGCTGCGCGAGACTGCGGGCCCGTTCCACTTCCATCAGCACCCCGCTAGATTCCTCGCCTCGCGGATCGCCGGCTCTCCTGTGGCTTCCATCGATGTGGCGACCGGTGGAGCCCCGTCGGTCCATCCGCTTTCGTTCAGGGGAACCGAGGCGACCCGCCCGAAGGACTCAACCACACGGGATACTCGACGATGCCGGCTGTCTTCTCGGCTTCGGGAACGCTCCCGCGTCTGCTCATCAGCACGGCCGTGCTCGTGGTCACGGTCGTGGTGCTGCATCGCCTGGCGTCCGGCTACATCCGTCGCAACGTCGAGGCGCCTGACCTGCGCCGACGCTGGTTGGTGCGCACGCGGAACGGCCTCGTGCTGCTCCTGCTCCTCGGGCTCGTCATGGTCTGGGGCGAGGAGCTGCGGACGATCGCCCTGTCCATCGTCGCGATCGCGGTCGCGTTCGTGGTCGCGACCAAGGAGCTGATCCTGTGCCTCATGGGCACCATCGTGAAGACGGTCACGCGCCCGTTCAACATCGGCGACCGGATCCAGATCAAGGATCTGCGGGGCGACGTGATCGACCAAAACCTGCTGACCACGACGATCCTGGAGGTCGGGCCGGGCAAGAACATCCACCAGCGGACCGGCCGCGTGGTGATCATCCCGAACGCACTGTTCCTGTCCGAGCCGGTCATCAACGAGAGCTACACACACGACTACATCCTCCACGTCTTCACGATCCCGTTCAAGCGGGAGGACGACTGGCGCGGCGCTCGGAAGGCGCTGCTCGAAGCCGCGAACCGGCACTGTGCGCCGTACCTGGACGATGTCCGGCGCTACATGGAGCAGCTCAGCCGGCAGAAGGGGCTCGACGTGCCGACGGTCGAGCCGCGGGTGACGATCCAGATCCCGACGGCGGGCGAGGTCCACCTGGTGGTGCGCGTGCCCACGAAGTCGGGTCAGCGGAGCTTCATCGAGCAGTCGATCATCGCGGACGTGTTCGCGACGAACGACTTCGCCGCGAAGGGAGCGGCCAGGGGCGGAGCCGAGTGACGGCGTGGGGCCCGGCGTGAACGGCCGAGGCCGGCGGCGTGCACGTACGCCGCCGGCCTCGCAGCCAGCCGCACGCGGCGCGACGGCGCCGGCTCTCGACGAGAGCCGGCGCCGTCGTTCACCTCACGACCCCCGCAGCGTCGGGTTGTTGCTCTTCTCGACCAGCGGCAGCGGGAAGCACCGCACGTTCCCGTACACGCCGCCCTGCCGGTACGGCGTGCCCGCCGGGGGCGTGTTCGGGATGTTGAACCGGCGCAGGTCGTTCAGGTGATGGCCCTCGAGGTACAGCTCGCGCTTGCGCTCCTCGATGATCTGGGCCCGGATCTCGTCCGGGTCGGTGCTCGAGAAGGGCGGCAGGCCCCAATGGTCCCGGAGGACGTTGATCCGGTCGACGGCCTCCTGGCCACCCTCGGCCTCCGCGATGATCAGGTGCGCCTCGCGCCAGCTCGCCACGGGCACGGGCACCTCCCGCATGGCCGCCGACCGGGTCTCGCCGTACTTCGCCACAATGTGCACGATCGTGGCGCCGTCGTGCCCCTTCGTCTCCGTGTTGATCACGCGCACGCGCGGGTCGGGTACGCCGTCCACCGTCAGGTCGAAGTACGACGGGTCCACGGTGATCCGGCCGCCGTAGAACTCGTCGCCGACGCGGTTGTAGCGCCGGGCATCGGTGCTCGAGGCCGTCGCGACCTTGGTGTACCGCGGGTCGGAGGCGAGCAGCGCCCGGGCGTCCGCCGCTGCGCCGGCCAGGTCCCCGAGGTTGAGCCGGGCGCGGGCGCGGCCGATCAGCGCCAGGTGCTCCATGTCCTCGTTGCCCGCCGCCCGGGCCGCCTCGATCGCTTCCGTGAAGCGCTCGACGGCGACCTGGAACACTTGCTGCGGCGTGACCTCCGGGCCGTTCTCCTCGATGACCGCCGAGCAGAAGCCCTCGCCCATGAGGACGTGGCTGTAGCCGGAGTACGCCGCGGCCTGGGCGATCAGGTCCATGCGGTCGGGGACCTGCTCATCCGTCCACTCCCTGAGCTTCTTCAGCGCGTTGTTGGACGTCCAGATCGCCGTCGAGAGCGGCGTGTAGATGCCCGGCGGATTGCCGGTGCAGGAGTTCGTGCCGTACGGCGAGGTCTCGGTGATGGTGCGCTGATCCAGCGGGAAGCGGGCGGCCGTGACCGACGCGTCCCGCAGCTCGTTGCCGAGCAGGCCGCTGTTCACGATGTAGGCGCCGAGCGCGCACTCGAAGTCCGCGATCGCGCCGGTCACCAGGAGCCGCGCGTTCTGCGGATGCTCCATGTCGCTGGCGTCGATGAGGTGGGGCGCCTCGACCTCGAGCGCCTCATCCAGCAGACTGCACGCGCCGAGCGCGGCGACCAGGGCGAGCGCGGGCAGCACCCGCGCGAACGGCGCGCGCCGTGTCGAGAAGCTCGCGTGGGCCATCCTCATGCCCTCGATTCCGTGGAGTCGCATCGTCCGCCCCTCCTCAGAAGCTCAGATTGATCGTCGTCACGAACGACGTGAGCTGCGGCAGGTGGTTCTGCTCGAGCGGCCCGAACCCACCGCGCGAGCCGCTCAGGAACCGCGCTTCCGGATCCATCCCGGTCCAGGGCGTCCAGGTGTGGAGGTTGCGCGCGGCCAGCGTCACGGACGCACGCGTGGCGCCGAAGCGCTGGGCGAACTCCGTGGGCAGCGTGTAGCCGACCGACACCTCACGCAGCCGCAGGAACTTGGAGTCCCGAATGTACTCCGCCCCGAACACCGCACCGGTCTGGTACGCGGCCAGGCGGGCCGGAGCCTTGTCCACGTACTGGAGCGGCTCCACGTTCTCGTGGCAGACGGTGTACAGGGAGCAGCGGACGCGGGTCACGTGGTCCCACTTCTTGAACCCCGCCTTGAAGTCCATGAGACCGTAGATCCGGATCCGCTCCCCGATCGCCAGCGTGGTCGAGATCGTTCCCTCGTACTTCGGCTCCCCGCGACCGAGGTACACGGCGGGGGCCACCACTGCGCCTTCCTCGTTGTAGCACGGCGTCGTGCCGCCCTCGCCGTCGTCGCACATCATGCTCTCGAGGATCACGCGGCCGTCGGCATCGAACTGCGCGCTGACGACGCGGCGGTGGAACCAGGCACCGAGCGGATAGCCGACGCGGTGCTCCACGCCGAAGTCGCCGCTCACGACGATGCGATCCTCGTCATCGCTGATGTGGAGGATCTTGTTCTCGTTGCGCGCGACGGAGAAGGTGGCATCCCACGTGAACGACGGCCGGGCGAGCAGCGTGCCGCGCACCAAGGCCTCGAAGCCGCGGTTGCGGACCTTGCCGATGTTCACGTACCGCGAGCCCGGGAAGCCGGTGGACGGCGCGCTCGGCCGGAGCAGGATCGCGTCCCGCGTGGTCTGGTTGTACCAGGTGAAGTCCACGCCGATGCGGTCCTCGAAGAGACCGGCCTCGAAGCCGAGCTCGATCTCGCTGCTGCGCTCGGGGCCGAGGTTCGGGTTGCCCACGGAAGAGGGCGTGACCGTGCTGATGTCGTTCGGGCCGGGCACCGAGGCGTAGGTCCGCAGCGCGTCGAACGCGCCGGGCTGCTGGCCGGCCTCGCCGTAGGCGGCGCGCAGGCGCAGGGCGTTCACCTGGGACAGACCCCAGAACGGCTCCTCGCTGACGACCCAGGCGAGGGAGGCCTTCGGGTACCAGACCAGGTCGAACTCCTCGCCGAACGCGCTGTTGTCGTCCGCGCGCAGCGCCGCGGTCACGAACAGCCGGTCCTGCCAATTGAACTGCTGCTGGCCGTAGACGCCGACCGTCACGTTCTCGCTGTAGGTCTCGCCGCCGTAGGTCTCCGCGGCCGCGTTGATGACGCGGAGCCCGGGGGTGGCGAAGTCCACGCCCTGAGCGCTGACGAACTCGCTGTAGCGGCGGTAATACTGCGCGCCGAACGAGGTGTTGGACGTCAGCCGCGGGTTGACCGCGAACTGGAAGGTGCCGCTGTAGTCGATCGTGTGGTTGATGACGTCGCGGCGGCTGACGGACTTCCCGCCGCGGGCGGTCGGCGACCAGAGCAGGAGCAGCTCGGACTTCTCCGTGATGCTCTGGTTGTCCTCGCGCACGTCGTCGAGCCCGAGGGTGAGGCGCTGGTGGAACCAGCTCACCGGCCGATGGTTGAGCTGGAGGCTGCCGGTGAACCGGGCGAGGTCCTGGTAGTCGGTGAACGCCTCGTTGTAGTACTCGGGCGGCTGGCTACGGGCGCCGCGCGGATCCGGGTTCAGGTTGCCCTGTGCGCGCTCCGGCGTGGAGAAGTACGAGGCCCAGGTCACGCCGCCGCAGCCGGCTTCGCAGCTCAGGTACGTACGACCGCCCGTGTAGCCGACGCTGGCCGCGAGCTCGAGCGTGGGCGACGCCATGATGTTGAGGTTCGCCCGCAGGCTGGCGCGCCGCTGGCTGTTGTCCCACTGTGCGCCCTCTTCGTTGTCGAAGTCTCCCGCCAGGTAGTAACGCACGTCCGCGGACCCGCCGCTCAGGCTCAACGAGTAGCCCTGCACGTGGCCGGTGCGGTAGAGCGGCGTGCCGCGCTCCTTCTCGGTCTTGGCGAGGTTGATGGAGTGGATGATCCCGGTGTTCGGGTCCTTCCAGTAATTGACGGGCGTCCGCTCGATGGAGTTCATGAACCAGTTCGCGCCCTGGCGGATGGTGAGGTTCCACGCCGGGGCGCCCTGGCGACCGCGCTTCGTGATGATGTGGATCACGCCGTTGGACGCCTCGGTGCCGTACAGCGTCGCCGCGGCGGGACCCTTGATGATCTCGATGCTCTCGATGTCATCCGGGTTGAAGTCGTTGATCCGCGAGATGACGCTCGAGCCGAAATCCTGCACCGCCGGCCCCGTGGCCTGCGCGTTGTCCACACGCACGCCATCCACGTAGAGCAGCGGCTGGTTCGACAGCGAGAAGCTGTTGGAGCCGCGGATCCGGATCTGGGAGCCCGACCCGACCATGCCGGTGCCGGGGGTGATGACCAGGCCCGGCGCCCTCGCGTTGAGGAGGCTCTGGACGTTGGCCACGTGCGCCAGCTCCACGGTTTCGGAGGCGCGGATCTGCGTCACCGAGTTCCCGATGGCGCGGCGCTGCGTCCCGCCGGCCGTTCCGGTGACGACCAGTTGATCGAGCTCGATCGCGGTTTCGGCGAGCCGGATGACGACGTTCATGTCCCCGACCCGCGCCACGTGGTCCACCGTCCGGTAGCCCAGCATGGTGACCCGCAGTGTGGCCTGCGTGCCGCTCACGCCCACGAACATGAAGCGGCCGCTGGCGTCCGTGACCACGGCGCGGCCAGTGCCGACGAGTTCCACCTGCGCGCCGGGCACGGGGAGCAGCGTGCGTTCGGATTGGACGACGCCGCGGATGGTGCCTTCCTGCGCCGTGACGCCGGGCGGTGTGCCGAGCAGCACCGTCGCGGCGAGCGCGGCTGCGAGAGAGGTCCTGAGCCAGCATCCTCGACTCATGGTGCAGCCTCCTCCAGAGTTGTTGGGTCCACTGACTGCCGCGAACCGCATCCGCGACTCGGGCACGCGAGTGGCCGGGGACAGGGCGGCCCGAGCCGCGCTGCCGGCCGACGCCGGGCGCTGTCGAGGGCGTCCGGCGTCCGGGAGGGTTATGCATCCAAGGAACGCGGCCGGATTCAGGGGTACGGGCCGGTTCCCGTGCGAACGGCGTCGTGGTGTGGCGCCTTGCCAACGCTGCTGGAGGTATCGCTGGGGCGCGCTTGCGCCCAGGTTGTATCCAACCGCCATGGTCGGGGAGGTGATGAGGGTCACACGGTCGTGACGGGGAGCGTGGAGCTGGCAGGAGCACGGGGGATCGAACTGGCGATGCGTTCGGCGGCATTGCGCCAGTTCTCTTCCACTGCGGCGCGGGCCGCCTCGCCGTCGCCGCGCTCGATCGCCTCGATGATCCTGGCATGCTCGCTGACGGACGCGGCGACGCGGCCCTCCGGTGATGTACAGTAGAGACGTCGATACCGCTCGGCCTGGGGCTTGATCGCGTCGTGCAGGGCGCGTAGCCGCGGGCCGGCGGCCGCTTCCATGTACCGGAGGTGGAAGCGGGTGAACAGCTCGAAGATTTCCGCCGGGTCCACGGGATCCCGGGCGGCGGCCTCGAGCAACGCCTCGTCGATGCTGCGCAGCTCGGCGGCGAGGCGCGCGCGTTTGCGTTCCGGGATGCGCGCGGCGGCTCGCGCGCCGAGCCCTTCGATGGCGCCGACGATCTCGAAGAGTTCTCGAGCGTCTTCCAGGGAGAGCGGAGCGACCCGCATGCGATGGCGCTCGGTGCCTTCCGCCTTGACGTACCCCTCGCGCGCCAGGAGCCGGAGCGCGCCGCGGATCGGGGTCCTGCTGAACCCGAGTCGCTTGGCGAGCTCGGTCTCGACCAGGCGGGCGCCCGGAGGCAGGCGCCCGGTGACGATCAGCTCACGGATGTGCGCGTACGCGGTTGCGACACGCTGCCTGTACACGACGATCGCCCCGGACGCGAGGAGAGTTTGCATACAAATGGGTTGACAGAAGGATACGGGGGACGGCGGCGGCGCGCAAGGAGGGCTCCGAGGCCGCCGGGCCGCCGCAGGGTTCCGTTGCGCGGGAGGGGTCAGGGGCGGTCATCGTCGCGCCACACCCGCGGCAGCCGGAGGATGAACGTGCTGCCGTGGCCCGGCTCGCTCTCCAGCGCGATCTCGCCGCCGAGCAGCCGGGCGAGCTCGAGGCTCACGCTGAGGCCGAGGCCGGCGCCGCCTTTGGCCCGGGTCGTCCCCTGGTCGAGCTGCTCGAAGGGGTGGAAGATGCGCGACCGGTCCTCCGGGGGGATGCCGGGGCCGGTGTCGACGACGTGGAACTCGACGGTCTCTCCGTCGTTGCGCAGCCGCATGTGGACCGCGCCCCGCTCGGTGAACTTGATGGCGTTCGAGGCGAGGTTGAGGAGGATCTGGCGGATCTTGCCGCCGTCGGAGTGCATTTCCACGGGCGCGTCCGGCAGCTCGAGTTCGAGGGCCAGGCCCGCGCGGCTGGCCAGCGGCCGGACCATGGTGGCGACGTCGCGGAGGAGCTTCGCGGCGTCCACCGCTTGCGCGTCCACGAGCTCCCGGCCGGCCTCGATGCGGGAGAGCGAGAGGATCTGATCGATGAGGCCGAGCAGGTGGCGCCCGCTCTCGCGCATGCGCCGTACCTGCACCCGCTGCTGCTCGTTGAGCGGCCCGACGATCTCGTCCTCGAGCAGTGCGCCGTAGCCGAGGATCGCGGTCAGCGGCGTGCGCAGCTCGTGGCTCATGACGGCCAGGAAGTTGAACTTGGCGCGGCTGGCCTCCTGGGCGAGCTCCCGCGCCTGGCGCTCCGACGCGTAGAGGTGCGCGCGGTCGAGGGCCTGCGCGCACTGGCTCGCGAGCATCGCCGCGAACGTACGGTCCGCCTCGGTGAATTCGTGGGGGCGATCGAAGGTCAGCGCGAGGGCGCCGATGGTGCGCCCGCGAGCCTGGAGCGGCAGCGCGATCCAGGCGCAGTCGCAGCTGCTGAGCGGGGTGATCCCGGGATAGCGCTCCGAGAGCTCGGCGGGCGAGCCGATGAACACGGGCTCTCCGTTGACCACGGCGTCGCGTGTGGGACCGCGCCGGTCGAGGGGGATCCGCATGAACGGCCGCAGCCGCTCGGGCGCGTAGCCCCGGGACTGGACGACGGCCAGCTCGCGCCCGTCGGCGGAGAGCTCGACGACGCCGCAGGCGCGGGCGTCGAACGCGGCGATGGCCTCATCGACGATGGCCTCGATAACCCGCTCGGGCTCGAGGGAGGCGGTCAACGCGCTGGCGACCCGGTGGAGGCGGTGCATCCGCTCCGCCTCGGCCTCGGCGGCGTTGCGCTGCCGCTCGAGTTCCTCGATGGTCTGCTCCAGCTCGATGTTGAGCTCCTCGAGCTGCCTGCGGCTCTCCTCGAGCTGGCGACGCGCCTGCACCTGAGCCGTCACGTCCCGCGCGAAGGTGGATGCTCCGATGATGCGGCCCTGGTCGTCCCGGATCGGCGAGATGGTGAGGGAGATGTTGAGCCGGCGTCCGTCCTTGGTCCTCCGGACCGTCTCGTAGTGGTCGATCCGCTCGCCGCGGCGGAGGCGCTCCAGGAGCGCCGGCACGTCGTCTTCCATCTCAGGCGGGACGAGGATCGACACGGGCTGTCCGATGACCTCCTCGGCCGTGTAGCCGTAGATGCGCTCGGCCCCGCGGTTCCAGCTCGTGATGATGCCTTCGAGCGTCTTGCCGAAGATGGCGTCATCGGACGACTCGACGATGGCGGCCAGGTAGCGGTGGGCGTCCTCGGACCACGAGGGCCGTGCGGCACCAACGGATGCAGCCTCAGTCATAGGGTCGCGGGTGCTGGGAGTGCACGGGTTCGCGCCGGAGCCTGCGTGCCGGGGGGCGGGGCGTCGCCGGGGCCCTCGGGCGGCGGCTGCGGACCTGCAGCCCCCGGGTCGACGGGACGGCGGTGTGCGGCGTAGCGCCCGGTGGCGAAGTCGAGGCGAGCGACCGTTCCAGGTCCGCTCACGGCCATCGGTGTCCCCGGTGGGTGAATCGCGCGAGGGATGCGGGTCTACAGCGGCAATGTAAGCCCGGCCGCCAGGTGGTACAACGTCGACGCAGGCTCCCGAGACCGGACGTGTGAGGCAGTGGCGGCCTGGACGCCGCGACTGGATGCATCACCGGTCATCGGCACAATGATTGCAATTCCCGCGGTGCCGATGTGAGTCCGTCGAGGGGCGGCGAGCCCGGCTCGACCGCTGCGCCGAAGCAGGCCGCCACGAGCCGTCGGGGGCAGCCTCGACAGCGCCGCTGACGGCGGAGTCGTCTCCGCACACAGGGATTCCGATCACCAACGCGATGTGAGTCAAACGACCGGGCTCCGTGCCCGGCCGGGGAGCTGCGGGCGTCCCCGCGGCGCCGTAGCCGCCCGTGTGCGTGGATCGCGTGTGGCGAGTCGTGGCCGCCCATCGTCACGTGCCGGACGGAGGAGGTGGCGGAAGTGAGTCGACGGGTGTCGATCACGGGTGGGGCCGGTTTCAGTCGGATCGCACGTCGCGGACGTGCTCGTTGACCGGGGGTACCGGGTCCGCGCGTTGGACGACCTGTCGCCGCAGGTGCACGGGGCGAGCGCCGGCCGGCCTACCTCAACGAGGAGGTCGAGCTGGTGGTCGGGGACGTGTGCGATGCGGCGACGGTGCGCCGGGCGCTGGAAGGCGTGGACGCGGTGTTTCACCTCGCGGCGATGGTGGGCGTCGGCCAGAGCATGTACGAGGTGGCGCAGTACACCCGCGTGAACGGCGTGGGGACCGCGGTGCTGCTACAGGCGTTGATCGAGCGGCCGGTGGAGCGGCTGGTGGTCGCGTCGAGCATGAGCATCTACGGCGAGGGGCTGTACCGCTCTGCGACGGGAGTGGTGGAGACCGTTGAGCGGACGAGAGAGCAGCTCCGGCGTGGCGAGTGGGAGGTCCGCGGCCCGGGCGGCGAGGCGTTGACACCGGTGGCGACGCCGGAGTGGAAGCGCCCGAACCTGGCGTCGGTGTACGCGCTTTCGAAACACGACCAGGAGCGGCTGTGCCTGATGATCGGAGCGGCGTACGGCATCCCGGTGGTGGCGTTGCGGTTCTTCAACGTGTTCGGTCCGCGGCAGGCGCTGTCGAACCCGTACACCGGGGTGCTGGCGAACTTCGCGGCGCGGATCCTGAACGGGCGTGCGCCGCTGATCTACGAGGATGGGCTCCAGAAACGGGACTTCGTGAGCGTTCACGATGTCGCGCCCGCGTGCGTGCTGGCGCTGGAACGGTCGGAGGCGGCGGGCGGCGTGTTCAACGTCGGGAGCGGCCGCGCCTCCACGATCCGCGACGTGGCGGCGCGGGTCGCGAGGGCGCTGGGTCGGCCGGAGCTGGAAGGGGAGATCACGGGCAAGTATCGCGTGGGCGACATCCGGCACCGCTCTGCGGACATCACGCGGGCGCGGGAGGTGCTGGGCTACGCGCCCCGCGTGTCGCTGGACGACGGGCTGGTGGAGTTGGCCGGCTGGCTGGACGGTCAGCTCGCGCAGGACCGCGTGGAGGAGGCGCGGGCGGAGCTAGCGGCCAGGGGGGTGACGGTATGACGGGCGGAAGGATGTACGAGCTGCGGCACGGACAGCGGCTGGGGCCTGTGCGGCCGGGGCCGGTGACCGGGCCGGTGCTGATCACGGGCGGCGCAGGCTTCGTGGGCACCAGCCTGGCGCACCGGCTGCTGTCCGGGGGCGAGAGCGTGGTGGTGCTGGACAACCTCTCGCGGCCGGGTGTGGAGCTGAACGTGAAGTGGCTGCGCGGGACACACCCCGCGGGCGTGCGGGTCGAGGTGGCGGATGTCCGGGATGAGGCGGCCGTGACGCGGGCGGTGGCGGAGGCGGGCGTGGTGTTCCACCTGCCGGACCCGCCGCCGTTGATCTACACCTCGACGAACAAGGTGTACGGTGGGCTGGAGGACAGCGAGCTGCTGCGCCGCCCGGGCCGCTACGAGCCCGCGGACAGTGAGCTCCGGGAGCACGGCATCGGCGAGAGCCGGCCACTCGCGTTCCACACGCCGTACGGCTGCTCCAAGGGCGCGGCCGACCAGTACGTGCTGGACTACGCACGATCGTTCGGGCTCACGGCCGTGGGGCTCCGGATGAGCTGCGTCTACGGACCCCACCAGTGCGAGACGGAGGATCAGGGCTGGGTGGCGCACTTCGCGCTGCGCGCGCTGGACGGCGGCACGATCACGGTCTACGGCGATGGCCGGCAAGTCAGGGACGTGCTCTACATCGACGACCTCCTGGATGCGTTCGACCTCCCCGAAGGTCGCGGCGAGCGAGTGGGCATGAGCGGCGATCGACGCGAGATGACAGCGGCGGTCATCACGGCCCCTGGCCGTGTCTGCTTGACGCGGCTCGCCCGCCCCGAGCCCGGCGCCGGCGAAGTGCTCATCCGCATCGAAGGCAGTGGGGTGTGCGGCTCGAACGCGGCGGTCTGGGAGGGCCGGAACTGGTTCGAGTACCCGCAGCCGGCGGGCGTGCCGGGCCACGAGGGTTTGGGGCCGCGCCGAGGCGGTCGAGGCGGTGGCGTCGGGTGACCTGGATCCGACGCCGCTGTTCGCCCACACGTTCCCGCTGGACCGGATCGGCGAAGCGCTGCATGCGTTGCGGGAGCGGCCGGCGGGTTTCATGAAGGCGCTGGTGCTGCCGTGAGGGAGCGAGGCGAGATGCTGGTCGGGCGGGCTGGCGCGAGGGTGGGCTCGGTCGCGAGACCCGGCTCGTCGGCCGCGGCACCGGTCGCCGAGCCACAGGCGCCCGTCGCGCGGCCGCGGCTCGGCTTCCTGGGCGTCGGCTGGATCGGGCGGAACCGGCTGCAGGCGGTGGCGCACAGTGGGCTGGCGGAAATCGTGGCGATCGCGGACCCGGCCGCGGAGATGCTGGAGCTCGCGGCGGCCTCCACTTCCTCGAGCAGGCGCGCTGGGCGCGCGCGCAGTTCGGATTCGGCGAGACGCAGATCGAGTTCCGCCACGCGCAGCTCTACGAGCTGGGACGTTCGACCGAGCGCTTCGACCTCGTCTTGTTCATGGGTGTTTTCTACCACCTCCGCTACCCGTTGCTCGGTCTGGACATGTCGCCGAGAAGGCGCGGCGGCTGCTGGTTTCCCAGACGCTGACACTGCCGGGGACGGATGTGTATCCGGACACGGGCGACCGTGAGATCGACGACCGCGACGCTTTCCTGGAGCCGGGCTGGCCGAAGATGGCGTTCATCGAGGGGCGGTTTGCGGGTGATCCGACGAATTGGTGGGTGCCCAACCACGCCGGAGTCGAAGCCATGCTGCGCTCGACGGGGCTGCGCATCGTCGGCTACCCGGGCCACGAGATCTATCTCTGCGAACCCGCCCACCAACCGCTGCCCGAGGCGGCGCGCTGGGAGCGTGCCGAGCTGGATGCGGCGCTCGGCCGCGCGCGCCGGCCTCACGCGTAGCGCCGGACCATCCGCACACAGAAATCGGCGAACTCGTCCACGTCCCGGGGCGGGCTGGTGTGATGCGCCCGGATGCCGCACGACTCCGGCGTGAAACAGAACGTCGGTGTGACGGTGAACTCGTCGAGCGCGCGCATCTGGCGGTCGAACCACGCCTCCCAACCCGGGCGATGGCTGTCCGCCCAGCTCGGGCCGGTCCGGACGTACTTCGCGCCGAGCCGGCGCGGCCAGCGCACGGCATCGTCCAGCCGCGGGTCCTCGAAGTGGAACCACTGGCAGATGCCGAGCTCCGGTGTGTAGTCGGCGAAGCGCCGAAGCGCCAGTTTGGGCGAGCCATCCTCACGCACGAGACCCATGTAGAAGTGGCGGTAGTACGCCGAGCCCTCGGCCTCGCGGTGCCGTGTCGTCGCCGGCCAGGCCCGCGGCAGATCCAGCAGGCTGTACCAGTGGATGCGCTCCGCGCGGCCGAGCAGCGACTCGGCGCTGCGTCGGAGCCCGAAGTCCTGGACCTCCTCCGCGCCGAAGCTGGACGCCCCGACTTCCGTGATCCAGATCGGGCGCGGCGTCACGGCCCGGACCTCCGCGAGCTTGTCGGGCCATTCGTGGATCGTCCAGTGGTTCCAGTCCGGGGGGAGCCGTGGACCGCCACCGCGTCCACGGCGTCCAGCACGCCCTTGCCCGCCAGGTTCAGCAGGAAGCCGGGGTCGATGGGCGAGATACCGCCCAAGACGCGGGTGAGGCCGGGCCGCTCCTCGGCGATCGCCTTCGCCGCCGAGCGGACCATCGCCGCGAACATGGCCCAGTCCTCGTCGATGTGAAAATCCCAGTGCGAGAGGTTGTTCGGCTCGTTCCACAGCTTGACGGCCTCGACCACGCGTGCCCTCCTCCTTCCGCTCAGCGCACCTGCACCGGCCTCCCGAACCGGATGGCCAAGCCGGCGCCCAGCGCGTTCTTGCCGTTGGCGAACCGGTCGTCCACTCCGCCGGTCACCCACGTGTACGCGGCGCGCAGCGTCACCGAGCGCGTCACCTGCACGTCCAGCCCGAAGTCCACCATGAACGCGACCTCGGTGACGCTGTCGTCATCGTCGGCCAGGATCTCCACCCCCACACGGGGATGCACGTAGGGCGTGAATACCACGTCGCCGTCCGCGTCTCCCAACTGCGCGCCGACACTCACCCCCAGCGGGATCCGGGCCAGGATCCCGTCCGCGAACGTCGCGCCGGCTCCCAGCACCAGCAGCGCTTCGAGCGGCGAGCCCGGCGCCGCCCGGAGCAAGGGCGCGAAGAACTCGCTTCCGACGACGAACGCGGTGCCGTCGAACTCCTGGTCGAGGATGCCGGCCCTGACACCGAGTCCGAGATTTCCTGATTGGCGCCAGAGCCCGACCAGGCCAACTTCACTGAACGGCGGATCGAGCACGAACACCCCGAGCTCGTCCACCGGATGCGACGGCATGAAGCTCGGCGCGTCCCAGGCCTGGCCGGCCGCCGGCCGCGCCGCCGCGAGAACGTTCAGGAACGGAACCAACAACAGGACGGATAGACGTCGCATGGCGCCTCCTCGCACCGTTGAGCCGTCATCACCTCCATCTCCGCCCCACCCGGTGGCCTGGAGCAGGTGCAAGATTGACGCCGAGGAGCGCCGCGGCCGGCGGAGCGTGCGGCGCGAGAGCAAAAAACGAGGGAATTCATCCCCCAGCGCGCGGGCCGTCGCGAGGAGGTGTCCGACGCGGCGCGGATGCGGGGACGCGGCGAGCGTCGGTGAATGTTATCTCGTAAGCTGTTGCGATATCGACAGTTGTGGATTATGCCTTCACGATGGCACGTGACCTGCATCCAACAATGCGCCGCTTGGGGACGACTTGGCGGGAGAGGTCGTGGAGGCCTCGATCGCGGCAGCGGTTTCTGCCGATTCTTGCACAGCCCGGGGATCCGCTGTACCCGTGTCCGAGCCGGCGGGTGTTCGCGCCAGGTCGGCAAGGCGTCCAGAGGAGGGGACAGCGAGCGAGCGCGTGACGGAGGCGCGGGCTGTCTCCGGAGCAGGCGCTGGGCGCCTGAAGGGGAGATCACACCACAAGAGGAGGAGAGAGCCATGCAGAGGTGGCATCGGGGAGTCGGCCGTATGGCCACGTTGGGCGTACTCGCGCTCGCCGGAGTCGCGTCGTCGTGCGGCTACGCGAAGCGCGATGAGATGCACGCCGAGCTGGCCCGCCTACGGCAGGAGATGCAGGCCGGCGACGAGGCGGTGACGCAGTCGCTCACGCAGCGGATCAACGAGGTCAACGCGCGTGTGGACGCGCTGAACCGGGATCTCGAGGCGCTGCGCAACGAGTTCAACGTCACGGTGCAGCGGCTGGAGGGCATGCTCTCGTTCAACGTGCCCGTGCATTTCGAGTTCGACCGTGCGGAGGTCCGGGATCAGGACAAGCCGGTGTTGGACAAGTTCGCGGCCGTGGTCAAGCAGTACTATCCGAACGCGCTGGTGACGGTGGAGGGCTTCACGGACCCGGCGGGCAGCGCGGAGTACAATCTGCGTCTCGGCAAGGCCCGGGCGGAGGCGGTGAAGGAGTACCTGACGACGGTGGGCGGCCTCCCGGCGGACCAGGTCCGCACGGTGAGCTACGGTGAGGCGCGGGATCGCCAGGTCGCGCCGGGCAAGGCGGGCCGGAACGAGGAAGCCATGCTCAACCGGCGTGTCTCGCTGGTGATCGACTACTCGGGGTCGACGCCGCGCCCGAGGACCTGACCTCCGGCCCTGTTGCCTGGCCGTCCCGGGCGGGCGACGCGTCGTCTCGCGTTCGCGTGCCCGGTCCGGGGCGGACGGGGACGGGGCTCGGGGCGTTGGGTCGGGCGCGATGAGACAGTTGCGCGTCGTACTGGGGAGAGGACGCGCGCACACGGCCCCTCGCCCCACTCCATCCCCGGGCCGACTGCGGCCCACCGTGCAGGGTTCGCCCCATGCCGGAGCGGGGCGGCTCCGCGGTGTACCGCCCCGGCCGAGTCGGGCCCATGCCGGTCGTGCCGGTGTGGGCCCGGCTTTTTTCAGTGACTCCGTCCGGGCTGGACGGGCCGAGTCCGGTGGCCGGGCGCCGGACCGGTGTGTCCGCGTGCGGGAAGCTCCGTCCCACGGGGGCACGCGGGCCGGGCCGGCGCCGTCCGCGCCCGATGGGGCGTTGCGCTTGTCCGACAACCACTTGTCTTCACCCGCACATCCTGGCACGTTGCTTTCCTCCCCCAGGGTGGACCCACGCGCGGGGAGCGGGGCCGGCATCGTCGGCTCCACGCGCCGTCGCGCGGAACACCTCCAGAGACACACCCCGGGCCGAATCACGATGATCAGGCTGCGCGGCGTCGAGCGGTACTACGAGACGAAGGCGGGACGCACGTACGTCCTGCGGCAGATCGACCTGGACATCCGTGAAGGCGAGTTCCTCACCATCATGGGCCCGTCCGGCGCTGGCAAGTCCACGCTGCTCAGCATCCTGGGCATGCTGGACGCGGGCTGGCAGGGCCAGTACTGGCTGATGGGCCATGCGGTCCACGAACTCCATCCCAAACGCCGCGTCGAGCTGAACCGGCAGTACATCGGCTTCGTGTTCCAACAGTACCACCTGCTGGACGATCTCACGGTCGCGGAGAACCTCGAGGTCCCGCTGGCCTACCGGAACGTGCCGCGCAAGCAACGGCAGGCGATGGTGGCGGACATCCTCGACCGCTTCCAGATCGTGGCCAAGAAGGACCTGTACCCGAACCAGCTCTCGGGTGGTCAGCAGCAACTCGTGGCGGTGGCGCGGGCCATCATCGCCAAGCCGAAGATCATCCTCGCCGACGAGCCGACGGGCAACCTGCACTCCTCGCAGGGCAAGGAGATCATGGAGCTGTTCAAGCGCCTGAACGAGGAGGAAGGCACGACGATCGTCCAGGTCACGCACTCCGAGGCGAACGCCGCGTACGGCGACCGCACGATCCATTTGCTGGACGGCTGGATCGTGGGGGAGAGCTGACGCCAGCACGACCCGTTTCACACCCCCTGGTCCGGCGCCCTCCATGGCGCCGGACAGCCCGCCCCGCTGGCACGCCTGCTGCGCCTCCGCCCTCGCCGGGGGGACCGCGGACGTTGGGTTGAGAGCGGTGAGGTGTCGGATGGAGATGAGGAACGGGGCGGGGTCCCCCTCGGGGGCAGCACGCCAGAACGCCAACGGGAGCTTCAAGGCGCAGGACCGCGCGTGGTTCTGGGGCGGGATCAGCGCCGCCGTCGTCGTCCATTTCGGGGTGCTGGCGTTCGGCCCGTCCTTCGCGGTGGTGCTGGACGTCTCCGCGCCGCCAGCCGAGCTGTACTCCGTGGAACTGGTGCCGCCGCCAGACGTGGTGGAGCCCGAGCCGCCACCCGCGGTGACGCGGCCCGCGCCGCCGGAGGAGGCGATCCCGCCGCGGCCTACGCGGCTGGCCCAGCCGGTCCCGGTGGAGCTGGAGGGCGAACGGGGGCTCGATGCATTCGCGTTCGACGAGATCCCGGAGATCCCGCCGCTCCCGGCCCCGCCGGCAAAGCCAGAGGCGGAGGACGATCCGCGGCACGTCGTGTTCACCGTGGCGCCCGAGCTGGTCAACCGGGAGCGGATCCGGTCCATCCTGCAGCGGCGCTATCCCGCGCGCCTGCGCAACGCGGGGATCCAGGGTACGGTGCTCCTCCAGTTGTGGATCGATGAGAACGGCGAGGTGACGCGGCACGCGGTGGCGCGGTCGAGCGGGAACGAAGAACTGGACCGCATCGCACAGGAGGTGATCGACCTGATGGAGTTCAGGCCGGCGTACAACCTGGGCAAGCCGGTGGCGGTGTCGGTCGCGCTGCCGATCGTGTTCGAGGTGAGGTAGATGCGCTCCTGGCAGAGCCCACCGACGATGGGCTCCTCGGAAAGGAACGGTGGTCGGCTGAAGAGATGCCTTGATTGAAATTGAACGGGTAGGCATTTTGCTGCTGCTCTCCCCGGGCAGCGCGTTCGTTCCCTGAACGCTGCTGCCCCCTCTTTCGTACGGCGGACGTGCCCCGGCCGCTCCGTCGCGGGCCGCGCCCCCGTGCCCTCCCTGGAACCGCTGGAGCCCACGATGTCGACAGTGCTGTCCCGCGATGGCCGCTGCCACGTGCACCGTGCGGTCATGCGCTCGCGGCGGGCGGCGAAGCATCAGTTCCGATCCTCCACCGCTGTGCGCCTGCTGGCCGCGGCAGGTGTGGCGTGCGGGACGGGGCGCGAGCCCGAGGCGCAGGAGGGCCAGCCAATGCCGGATGTGACGTCACACGAGGTCGCCAGCGCCGACACCGTGCCGATTCCCGAGCCGCTGGCCTCGCTCTGCGTACGGCCGGACCGGACGGTGGGATGGTGGAGCCACACGATTACGGGAGTGGGCGCCCGGGTGCCGCTCGCGCGCGAGTACCGGAGCATCTACAGCGATCTCGAGACGCCGCTGCGCTGCGTGGCACGCACAGCCGAGGAGAAGGCGGTTCTGCTCGGGCACACATTCCTGGCGGACTCGGCACACTGGAGAGATCCCGGCACGATGGTGCTGCTCGCCGCTCGGGGTTTCGTATCACACTTGGGGCCTCGGATCCATCTGTGCTTCGTTACGGAGCACGGTGATTCACTGATTGCGTATGTCGTCCGGCCCGAAGGTGGGGGAGGCTGCACCGTTCCGGAAGAAGTCACCTATCCGATCAGCGTTGTTGCGATTCCGCTATCCGAGGCGAACGTCGTGTTCCGGGAGTACGCCCTGTGGTCCTGAGCTGTTCCGATCAACAAAGGTGCAGCATGTGCAGGTGTGCCGTTGTTGCGGCGGGAGGTCTTGGGCCGGCGCTCAGAGCCGCGGCGTCCGCCGACGATCCGGTGCGTGAGCCGAGGTGAGCGAGCGCAGGGACGCCAGGGGCCTGATCTGAGATGACTGTAGGCCGGCGCTGCGCGCCGCCCTACGGCCTGACGGCGCGGATCCCCACCCCCTGGCGACTGACGCCCGCTCAGCCCACCCCGCCCGCCAGCGCCGGCTTGAGCTCCCTGAGCCGCCGTCCCGCCTCCTCCAGCGTCTCGATCCGCTTGCAGAACGCGAAGCGCACGAGCGTGCGGCCCTGCGTCGGGTCGTGGAAGAAGCTCGACCCCGGCACCGGCGCGACGCCGTTCGCATCGCGTCCCTCGCCGCGATCCTCGCCTTCCGGCACACCGCCGCGCGCGAGCCACTTGGAGAACGCCACGTCGTTCATATCGCTGAGCGCGGAGAAATCCGCGAGGATGTAGTAGGCTCCCTGCGGCGGCTTGCAGCGGAAGCCGGCGTCCACGAGCGCCGCGTAGAGCACGTCGCGGCGTTGCGCGTAGTCGCGGGCAAGAGCGGCGTAGTAGTCGTCGCCGAGGAGCTCGAGCCCGGCAGCGACGCCTTCCTGGAGCGGCGCGGGCGCACCGACGGTGAGGAAGTCGTGCACCTTGCGGATCGCCGCGGTGAGGTCCGGCGGAGCGACGATCGTGCCGATGCGCCAGCCGGTGATGCTGAACGTCTTGGAGAGCCCGCTGATGGTGATGGTGCGCTCGCGCATGCCGGGCAGCGCGGCGAGCGGGATGTGCGTGCCCTCGTAGAGGATGTGCTCGTAGATCTCGTCCGTGATCGCGATGGCGCCGTAGCGCTGGCACAGCTCCGCGATGGACTCCAGCTCCTCGCGGGTGAAGACGTGGCCCGTGGGGTTGTTGGGCGTGTTCAGGACGATGGCGCGCGTGCGCGGCGAGAACGCAGCGGCGAGCCGGTCCAGGTCCACGCCGCCGTCGAGCGGCAGCGGGACGAAGACGGGCTTCGCGCCGCAGAGGATCGTGTCGGGCCCGTAGTTCTCGTAGAACGGCTCGAAGATCACCACCTCGTCGCCGGGGTCGACGACGGCCAGCAGGGCCGCGGCCGCGGCTTCGGTGGCTCCGCAGGTGACGGTGATCTCCCGCGCCTCGTCGACCTCCATCCCGTAGAACCGTGCGTACTTGGCGGCGATGGCGCGGCGCAGGCGTGGCGAGCCCCAGGTGACGGCGTACTGGTTGATGTCCGCACGGATCGCCTCGCACGCGGCCTCCTTGATGACCTCGGGGGCGGGAAAGTCGGGGAAGCCCTGTGCGAGGTTGATGGCGCCGTACTCGTTGGCGACGCGCGTCATCTCCCGGATCACGGACTCGGTGAAGCCGTGAGTACGACGCGCCGTGCGGGGTCGCGGTGCGCGATCGTCCATGGGGGGCGTTCGGGCTACTCCTTGCCGCGTCGTTTGCGCTGCGTCCGCTCCTCGCGGCGGGCGGCGCGCGAGACGGAGCGGTCTGGCTCGGCGGCCCCTGCGGCCGAGGTGGTGGCCGCTCTGGCTTCGCGCTTCCTCTTTCGCTCCGGCTTGCCTTCTTTCCTGCCGTCCTCGGCCTCCGGGCCGGGCAGCAGCGCGAGGCGGATGACGTCGTCCATGCGGTCCACGAACTCGAACGCGATCCGCTCCCGCACTTCCTGCGGCACGTCCCGCAGGTCGCGCTCGTTGCCGCGCGGCAGGATGACGTGCCGGATGCCGGCGCGGTACGCGGCCAGCACCTTCTCCTTCACGCCGCCGATCTCCAGCACCTTGCCCCGCAGCGTGACCTCGCCCGTCATGGCGATGTCGTGACGGACGGGGCGGTTGGACAGAGTGGAGGCGATGGCGAGGGTGACGGCGATGCCGGCGGACGGGCCGTCCTTGGGGATGGCGCCCACCGGGAAGTGGACGTGCACGTCGTAGTCGCGGAACGCCGCTTCCGGGATCTGGAGCTCGTCGCCCCGGCTCCGGACGTAAGAGTACGCCGCGTTCACGGACTCGCGCATGACATCGCCGAGCAGGCCGGTAATGATGAGGCGGCCGGAGCCGGGCATCTTGAGCGCCTCGATGAACATGAGCTCGCCGCCCGAGGCGGTCCACGCGAGGCCGGTGACGACGCCGACCTCGGGCGCGCTCTCCGCCGTGGTCGCGATGTAGCGCGGCAGGCCGAGGATGCTCTCGATCTTCTCGGGCGTGAACGTCCAGCATTCGGTGTCGCCCTGGGCCTTCGCGCGGGCGCGGGTGCGCAGCAGCGTTCCCAGCGCGCGGTGCAGGAGGCCGAGGCCGGAGTCGCGGGCGTAGCCGCGGGCCAGGAAGAAGAGCGTGTCGCGGTCGAAGGCGACGTCGTCGGGCTCGAGCCCGTGCTCCCGGATCAGGCGGGGCAGCATGCGCTCGAGCGCGATGTCGACCTTCTCCTCGGGCGTGTAGCCGGCGATCCGGATCTCGACGAGCAGGTCGCGCAGGTCGCTCGGCACACGGTAGAAGTCGTGGGCCGTCGCGATGAAGAGCACGTCGGTGAGGTCGAAGGGCACGTCGAGGTAGCGGTCCACGAACTGCCTGCGGCCATCCCACTCCAGGATCTCCTCGAGCGCCTCGACCGGGTCGCCGTCCACCTTGCCCAGCCCGACCTGGTCCATCTCCTCGAGCAGGAACACGGGGTCCCGCACACCCACGTCGCGCAGCGCGCCGGCGATCTTGCCGGGCTGCGCGCCGGAGCGGGTGCGGCGTGTACCGATGAGCGCGGACTCGCCGCGGCCGCCGAGGTCGAGACTGGCGAGTGGCCGGCCGAGACCGCGGGCGAGGGCGGCGACGAGCGCGGTCTTGCCGACGTCGGGCGGGCCGACGATGCAGGGGATCGGGCCGCGCAGGTCGCCGCGGAGCTTGGCGACGGCCAGGTAGTCGAGCAGTCGGTCCTTGGGGTCGTCGAGGCCGAGCAGCTCTTCGTCCAGCGCCTTGCGCACCGCGGCGAGGTCGATGGCGTCGGTGCCGGACGTCGCCCGCTGGGTCCACGGCATGTGGAGCAGCCAGTCCACGTAGCTGCGGATGTCGCTCGCCTCGGTGGAGGTGGGGTTGACGCTGCGCAGGCGCTCGACCTCGGCGCGGGCCTCGGCCGCCGCACGTGCGGGCAGACGCGCGGCGTCGATGCGGCGCAGCAGCTCGATCACCTCGCGCTCGACAGGATCCACCTCGCCCAGCTCGGCGCGCAGCATGTTGATGCGGTGGCGGAGCGCGGCCGCGCGATCCGCCGGCGTCATCGGCTTCTGCGCCTCCTCCCGTGCGGCGGCCTCATCCCTGGCCTGCTCGACCTCGCGCACGCGTCGGAGCTGGCCTTCCAGCTCCTCCAGGACGTACTCCAGGCGCTCGCGGACGTCCAGGTGCTGGAGGATGCGGTCCTTGCTGGCGGCGCTGAAGTTGGCGAGCGTCGCGACGAGGTCCGCGAAGCGGCCGGGGTCCGCCACGTTCATGCGCAGGATGCGCGGGACCTCGGGCGAGATGCGGTCCACCTCCGCGGCCAGCGCCTCGAGCGCGGTGAGGATGCGGGCGATCAAGTCGTCCGCCACGTCCTCCGGGACCGGCGTCTCCACCACCGGCTCGACGCGCGCGACGAAGCCGTGCGCCTCCTCGACGGAGACGAGGCGAATGCGGTGCAGCCCCTGGAGCGTGGCCTGGACCGTCCCGCCGGGCAGGTTCAGGCGGTCGGAGAGGCGGGCGGCGACGCCGATCTTCTCGAGCGCTCGCGGGTCGATCGGATCGTCCGGCCCGCCGGGCGCGATCACCGCAGCGACGATCAGGCTCTCGGCGGGGTTCTCCGCCAGCATCTCGAGGGTGGGACGCATGCCGATCTGCACGCCCAGCACGCCGAGCGGGAAGACGATGGTGCTCCGCATCGGCATGACGGGGAGACGGTCGGGGAGCGCGGGTCCGGCAGCGTTGGCGGTCATGGGCTCAGAGGATCCGGTCGTAGAGATGGACGGCGGCGCGCTCCAGCTCCTGCCAGATCGCGGGGGCATCCGCCGTGAGGAGCCGGCGGTCCTGGACGACCCAGCGGCCGGCGATCATCACGTCCGTCACGTCCTGCCCCGTGGCCGCGTACACCAGATTGGCGACGACGTTCGAGTAGCCGTCCCGGTGCACGAGCGGCTGCAGGCGTGGATTCGCCGTGTCCACGAGGATCAGGTCCGCGGATGCGCCCTCGACGATCACGCCGAACTCGCCCTCCGCCCCGAGCGCCCGCGCGCCGCCGCGGGTGGCCGCGCGCAGGATCTGGTCGGCGGGCACCGCATCCGCGCCGTAACGCAGCTTCTGGACGAGGCCGAGCTGGCGCATCTCGAGGAACAGGTCGTTCGAGTTGTTGCAGACGGCGGTGTCCGTGCCGAGGGCGACGGTGACGCCGCGGGCGAGGTATTCGGCGATGGGCGCGATGCCGTCCGAGAGCTTCATCTCGGCGGCGGGTGAGCTGATCACGGCGGCGCCGCGCTCCGCCACGAGCGCTTGCTCCTCCTCGTCGACGTACAGCGCGTGCGAGAGCAGCATCCGCGGGGAGAGCAGGCCGTAGCGCTCGAGGAGGCGGATCGTCGTGGTGCCGAACCTCTCGCGGACGAGCCGGATGCGGTACTGCGTCTCGGCGGCGTGCATGATGATGCGCTCGCCGCGCTCGTGCGCCCGGGCCGCGGCCTCCAGCTCGGCGGTGGTCAGCGCCTCCTCCGCGTGCAGCCGGTAGATGCGCGACGGCATGCCGGGCGGGGTGTCCACGGGTGCGAAGTGGACATCGCGGACCGTGACGACGCCGCGCAGTCCGAGCTCCACCATCTCCCGGGCGGTCACCTCGTCGGCGCCGACGGTGACGCCGTAGGCGGCCACGCACGTGGTGCCGGTCAGCAGGCAGTCTGCCAGTGCGGCCCGGATGCCGGCGCGCTGGATCCAGGCGCCCTCGGGTGAGGAGAGGAGCGCGAGCGCGTCGTCGAAGTGCTCGGCGTCGTCCCAGTCGTGCAGGTTGAGCTCCTCGACCGCGCCCTTGAGCACGTGCAACTCGGGGTGCAGGTGGGCGTTGACCAGGCCGGGCAACAGGATGTGGCCGGAGCAGTCCTTGCGCTCGGCGCGCGGGAATCGGCGCCGGAGTTCCTCCTTCGGCCCCACCGCCGCAATGCGGCCGGCCTCGACGGCGACCGAGAGATCGCCGGCCGTCCCCTCGTCATCGAGGGTGAGGACCAGGGCGCCTTCGAGGAGCAGCGGCCGTCCGGGAGCGGCGGAGCCGGGCGCACCGGCCGCCCGTGTCGCCGTCAACGGCCGCCTCCGCTCTGTCCGCCGGCGGCGTCGAGTCCGAGCAGCCGTGCGGCGTTGCGGTAGAGGATGCGGTCCAGCGCATCGGGCGCCAGGCCCAGCGCCGCAATGGCGCGGACGTTGTGCGAGACGGTCTTGGGCATGGCCGGCCAATCGCTACCGAACACGAACTTGTCGGCGAGCCGCTGGAGCCGCGGGAAGTGCTCGAGCAGCCGCCCCGGGACGAGGCCCGCCACGTCGATGTAGACGTTGGCGTGGACGGTCGCCAGGGTGGCGCACGCCTCGTACCAGAAGCCGCGGCCGCCGTGCGCCATGACGATGGGCAGGTCCGGGAAGTCCACGGCCACGTCATCCAGGCGCAACGGATCGCAGTACCTGAGCCGCGTGCCCGGCAGGATGGACGTGCCCACGTGGAAGAGCACGGGGATGCGGTGCTCCTGGCAGACCTCGTAGACGGGGTAGAGCCGCCGGTCGTCCGGATAGAAGAACTGGTACGACGGGTAGAGCTTCAGCCCCCGGATCGGCGCGCTGGCCAGCCAGCTCCGGAGCAGACGGGCGGGCGCCGGGTCCGTGTTGGGGTTCACGCACGCGAACGGGAGGAAGAAGCCGTCCGACTCCGCGCACAGCTCGATCACCGTCTCGGTCCTCACCATTCCCGACGTGGCGGGGCAGTGCTCCGGGAGCATGACGGCGTGCTCGACGCCCTCGGCCCGGAGCAGCTCCGCGGCGAAGCGCACGTCCGAGAGCCGGTCCCCGTGTTCCCGGACCGCCGGCGAGATCCGCTCGATGTACTCCCGGTTGGCGGGAGTGAAGTCCTGGGGCCGCCACGGGTGGGTGTGGAAGTCAATGACCCGCATCGGAGCGAGCGGTGGCGGGCGGTTTCGCGGGCGCTGGCGGCACCGGGAGCCGCGGCGGCTCGGCGCCCGGCGGCACGCCCAGTTCCTGGTCCAGCGCGGCGAAGAAGCTGCGCAGCCGCCGCGCGTTCGAGCCCAGGTCGCCGCGCCCGCCGCGGGAGGACGAGCGTGCGTCCACCCGCGTCTGCGCGTTGGCGTCCAGGGTGATGCGGATGACGATCTCGTCCACCCTGCGGAGCAGGCCCGACCGTGCCTCGGCGCGAATCAGGCCGTCGTAGTCGTCGGCGTCCACGAGCCGCCAGCCCCGCAGCCCGCCGTCGGCCAGGCGCCGCGCAGCGCGCCAGACCTGCTCGTACGGGATGGCGTACGTCCGTCCGCGCAGGCCCGGGTCCTCGGCGGACGGCGAGGTCACGGCCATGTTGCGCGTGAGGCCGTCGCGCACACGTTGACGCCAGTCGCTCATCGCGGCTGTAGCCGGTACACGATGGTGACGGTCGCCTCCACGCGCAGCGTGCCGGGCTCGATCGGCGTGGGTGCCGTGGCGAATTCGGCGGTCCTCGCCAGCACCGCATCCGCCAGGTACGGCACCGGCTGCGGAAGCCGTCCCGTGGTGCTGACGTCGAGCGCAGGGCCCAGGGTCTCGCCCAGCGCGCTGGCCAGCGCCTGTGCCTCGGCGCGCGCGTTCTGGACGGCGAGCGCCAGCGCGTCCAAGCGCGCACGCTCGGGGTCGCGCAATTGGAAGCTGAGGCCGGTCACCCGGTTGGCGCCCGCGCCGAGGGCGGCGTCAATGACCTCGCCGACGCGGGCGATGTCGTCCACAGTGACCCGCACCATGTTCATGGCGCGGTAGCCGACGACGCGGGGCTCGGACGTCTGCCCGGGCCGCGGCTCGTCCCGGGCGTACTCCGGGTGCAACTGGTAAGACGCCGTGCGGATCCGGTCCCGCTCGATGCCGAGCCGGCGCACGGCGGCGATCACCCGGTCCATGGTCTCCGCGTTCGCCCGGGCGGCGGCCTCGGCCGTCTCCGCCCGGTTCTCGACGGCCAGCATGATGACGGCCTGGTCCGGCTCGCGCTCCACCACGCCCGTGCCCGTGACCGTGATGGTGCGGTCGCGCGTGGGCCGGGGCGGCTCGCCGGGCTCCTGGGCCCTGGCGGCGCACGCGGGCAGCAGCACGCCGGCGACCAACGCCGGAACGGCGATCAGCGCGGGCGCCCGACGCCAGAGCGGCCGCATCCTGTCCTCTCGCATCCTCATGGTGCCTCCTCCTCCGGCGGTGCCGGATCGGTCTGTTGAACATAGACGATCTCCTGCTCGCGCGCGAGCCGCGGGCGGGGGCGCCGTCTGCGGCGGCATTTGACGCCGCGGCGTGGCAGCCTCTATCTTCGCGCTTCCCACGCGCCGAGGAGCGTCGCGTGCACATACAGGAGACGTCTTTCGGCCACGTTCTTGCACTCGAGCCCGGCGACGAGCTGATCCGCAGCCTCATCGAGTTCGCGCGCCACCGGGAGGTGGACGCGGCCGTCCTCGCGGGCCTGGGGTCGGTGAAGGGCACCGAGCTGGGCTTCTATCATCTCGCGCGGCAAGAGTACGAGCGCCACCGCTTCGACGAGCCGCTCGAGGCGTGCTCGCTCACCGGCAACATCGCGTTGCTGGACGGCGAGCCGTTCCCCCACGTCCACGGCGTGTTCAGCCGCCCGGACTGCACGACGATCGGCGGCCACGTCTTCGAGGCCGTCTGCGCGGTCACGCTCGAGATCGCCGTATACAGGACCGAAGGGGCGCTGGTCCGTGGCCCTGTGGACTACTGCAACCTGAAGCTTCTGCGACTGGAGGACCGTCCGTGAAAGTCGTCATCCCGCTGGCCGGCATGGGCACGCGGCTCAGGCCGCACACGTACGTCCGACCCAAGCCGCTGCTGGAGGTGGGCGGCAAGCCCGTAATGAGCTACATCCTGGACGACCTCGAGGATCTGGGCGTGCAGGAGATCGTGTTCATCACGGGTTACCTGGGCGAAAAGGTCCGGGAGTACATGGCGGCGAGTTACCCCCGGTTCCGGGCGCACTACGTCGAGCAGACGGCGCTGAACGGCACGGCGGGAGCGGTGAAGCTGGCGCAGCCGTTCATCGACGAGGAGGTGCTGATCATCTTCGTCGACACGCTGTTCGATGCGGACCTCGGCCTCATCCGGCGGGAAGCGCCGGACGTCGCGGGGATCATCTGGGCGAAGGAGGTCGAGGACTACCAGCGCTTCGGCGTGATCGTCGCGGACGAGCAGGGCTTCATGCAGCGGATCGTCGAGAAGCCGAAGGAGCCCATCTCCAAGCTCGCCAACATCGGGCTGTACTACATCCGGGACTGGGAGCTCTTCTACGAGGGCGTGGACCACACGCTGGCGGGGCCGCCCGGGCCGAAGGGCGAGTACTACATCACGGATGCGTTCCAGTACATGATCGACAAGGGCGCGAAGATCCGCACGGCGGAGGTCGCCGGCTGGTACGACTGCGGCGAGGTCGGGACGCTGCTGGAGACCAACCGGCACGTGCTGGAAGCGGGACGCGCCCGCATGCCGGAGGGCGGGACGAACGTGCGCATCCACCCGCCCGTACGGGTCGAGGAGGGGGTGGTGCTGGAGGAGGTGGAGCTGGGGCCCAACGTGACGGTCGGTGCGGGCACGACGTTGCGTCGCTGTGCGGTGCGTGACTCGATCATCGGCGCCGGTGCGACGATCGAGGACGCGCGGCTGCACGACTCGCTGATCGGGGACCGGGTGGTGATCCGGGGAGTGAACGGGTCGGTCAGCGTGTGTGACGATTCCGTGGTGCGCGCGTAGCCGCGCCCCGAGGGGGTCGGGATCTGCGGGGCGCCCCGAGCCGCGTGCCGGTGACGGCGGCGTCGGGGCGCCGGCGCTTTCAGGCCACACCCGCGACGGCCAGCACGGTCAGCAGCGCGCGTTCCAGACCCTCGACGCCGCCGTCGTTCGCGTACCATTCGTCCAGCGTGTGCGTCCCGCCGGACTCACCGCCCGCACCCATCGCGATGGCGGGGATGCCGAGGGCGATGGGGACGTTGGCGTCGGTGGAGGACGCGACGAGCTCGGGCGCGTAGCCGACAAAGCGGGTGGCTGCCCTGGCCGCGCGGACGAGCGGTGAGCCGGGCGGCGTCACGCCCGTGGGCCGGTCGCCGATCACTTCGATGTCGAGTGCCAGGGCGCGGGTGCCGCGGCGGCGCTGGCCGTTGACCTCGGCGACGGCCGCCCGCAACGCCTCCTCCGCCTCCGCTCCCAGTCGCCGCAGGGCGGCGCCATCCTCGCTGCGGATGTCCAGCTCGCACCAGGCGCGATCAGGGATGACGTTGACGCCGGTGCCGCCGCCGACGCGGGCGACGGTCAGCGCGCTACGGGGCTGTGACGGGATCTCGATCCGCGCGAGACGGGCGATGGCGAGGCCGAGGGCGTGGACGGGGTTGGCGCAGCCCCAATCGGCCCAGGAGTGGCCGCCGGGGCCGGTGAACGTGACCCGCAGGCGCCGTGAGCCCACGGCGCGGTGCACGATCCGGCGGCAGCCGGTGCCGTCCAGCGAGACGAAGCCGGCGGCGCTGCGCCATGGCGAGCCCTGGCGGAACAGGTGCTTCACGCCCCGCAGGTCGCCGGCGCCCTCTTCGCCCACGGTCGCGACGAAGACGACGGGCGCGCCGGTGCGGACGCCGGCCTGCACGAGCACGCGGGCGATGGCGAGGATCGCGGCGAGGCCGCGGGCGTCATCGGCGATGCCGGGGGCGTGGATCTTCTGCCCGTTCCTGCGGACCGTGAGGTCGGTGCCTTCCGGGAACACGGTGTCGAGGTGCGCGGAGAGGATGACGGGCGCCGCGTCGCCACGCGCCGAGCCGGGCAGCCGGGCGAGGACGTTGCCGACGTCATCGATCGCGGCGTCCTCCAGGCCGATCTCACGGAAGCGCTCCAGCACCCGTTGCGCGCGCGGCGTCTCGCCGAACGGCGGCGCGGGGATCGCGGCCAGCTCCGCCTGGTCGGCCAGCGTCTCATCGTCCGTCTGGCGCAGGAGTTGCCTCGCGCGGGCGATCTCGGGAAGCTTCGCGATGCGTTCGATCTCGGCTGTGGGGTCGGCCATGGCCCGTCTCTCGTGGGTGACGCGGCGTCGCCGGCGGGGCGGGCGACGACGTCGTCCGCGCCGTCGGACTTCGGTTGACAATAAAAGCACGGCCCCGGCATCTTGCCAGTGGGCTCGCCTCTCGTGAGGGCAGGCATGAAGGAAGAGGACCTGATCTACGACTGGAACCGGGTGGACGGTGCGCCCGTTGCGCCCGCGGGGCACGTGGTGGAGCTGGATGACGAGACCCTGCGGGACGGCTTGCAGTCGCCATCGGTCCAGGACCCCCCCATCGAACAGAAGATCGAGCTGTTGCACCTCATGGCCGCGCTGGGCATCCACACGGCGGACATCGGGTTGCCCGGCGCGGGGCCACGCGCGGTGGCGGATGTGCGCGCGCTGGCCCTCGAGATCGCGCGCGAGCGCCTGCCGATCGGCGCGAACTGCGCTGCCCGCACCGTGATCGCGGACGTGGAGCCGATCGCGCGCATCTCGCAGGAGGCGGGCATTCCGATCGAAGCGTGCACGTTCATCGGTTCCTCGCCGATCCGCCAGTACGCGGAGGACTGGACGCTGGACCGCATGCTGCGGGCGACGGAGGAGGCGGTGACCTTCGCCGTGAAGGAAGGGCTCCCCGTCATGTTCGTGACGGAGGACACCACCCGCGCACGGCCGGAGGTGCTGAAGCGGCTGTACACGACAGCGATCGAGTGTGGCGCCCGCCGCATCTGTCTGGCGGACACGGTCGGCCACGCGACGCCCGCCGGCGTGCGGAGTCTGGTTCGCTTCGTCCTGGACGAGATCGTGCGGCCGAGCGGTGAGGACGTGAAGGTGGACTGGCACGGCCACCGGGACCGCGGGCTCGCCATCGCGAACACGCTGGCCGCGATCGAGGCCGGGGTGCACCGTGTGCACGGAACGGCGCTGGGCATCGGTGAGCGGGTCGGCAACACGGAGATGGACTTGCTGCTCGTGAACCTGAAGCTCCTGGGCCTGCACGACGGCGACCTGTCCCGGCTTGCGGAGTATTGCGAGCTGGCTTCGCGCGCCACGGGCGTGCCCATCCCGCCGAACTACCCGGTCTTCGGCGCGGACGCGTTCCGTACGGGTACCGGCGTGCACGCGGCGGCGATCATCAAGGCGCGGGCGAAGGGGGACGACTGGTTGGCGGACCGTGTGTATTCGGGCGTGCCCGCAGGGTTGTTCGGCAAGCGGCAAGTCATCGAGATCAGCCACGTGAGCGGCATGTCGAACGTCAAGTACTGGCTTGCCGAGAACGGGTACGACCACAACGACGATGGCCTTTGCCAGCGGGTCTTCGCACTGGCGAAGCAGGCCGCACGCGTGTTGACGGACGAGGAGCTGCACGCGTGCTGTCGCGAGTACGGCGCGGCGCAGGCCCGCGCCACCAGCTGAGCCATCCATGGCCGACCTCGATCGGCTGCTGGACGAGTTCTTCGCCTTCTGGTGGCGGACTCACCCGACGGAAGCCACGGCGGCGGGCCACCACGAATACGACGGCGAACTGGAGCGCTACGATGCCGCGTCTCTCGATGAGAAGGCGCGGCATCTTCGCCAGTACCGTGACGTGTTCCAGCGCTACGTGCCGAGCAGCCCGGTCGAGGCGCTGGACGTGGAGCTCGTGCGCTCCCGCATCGCGTGGGAGCTGCACGATCTGGAGGAGGTCCGGCTGCTGGAGCGTAGCCCGCTGCCCTACCTCGAGGGCCCGCTCAACGCGCTCTACCTCGCCGCGGTGCGGGAGTATGCTCCGGCGGCCGAGCGCGCGCGGCGCGTGGCCGAACGGTTGCGCGAGCTGCCTCGGCTGCTGGATGAGTCCCGCGAGAACCTGCGTAACGCGGCGCCCGTGCTGGTCGAGATGGGCGCGCAGGTCGCGCGCAGCGGGCTCGATCTCCTGGGTCGGGTGTTGCCGTTGTACCTCGGCCGGGCCCTGGAGGACGACGAGCACGAGTTCGCCGTGTGGGAAAACGCGCGGCGCGCCGCGGAATCAGCGCTCGCCGACTACGCGAGGTGGCTGGAAGAGGATCTGGCGCCGCGTGCCGCCGGCGACTTTGCGCTGGGCCGCGCCTCGTTCGAGGCACGGCTGCGCTACGCGCACGGTCTCACGGACACCGTAGACTCCCTCGCCGGGTACGGCGAGGCGTTGAAGCGTGAGACGGAGCGGGCGCTGGAGGACGTCGCGGCCACGCTCGGGGGCGACGGCCGTGGCTGGCGTGGCGCGTACGACCGGTTGCGCGCGGACCACCCCCGGGCGGATGCGCTGCTCGACGCGTATGCCGACGCGGTGGCGCGGGCGCGTGATTTCGTGGTGGAGCGCGAACTGGCCACGCCGCCGCCTGGCGAAGAGCTGTCCGTCGTGGCGACGCCGGAGCACCTGCGGCCGCTGATTCCCTACGCCGCCTACCAGCCGCCCGCGCCGCACGAGACGGAGCAGCGCGGCCTGTTCTTCGTCACGGTTCCCGCGCCGGAGGCGGAGGAGGTCCTGCGCGAGCACAGCGTCTACGGCATCACGATCACGGCGCTGCACGAGGCCTACCCGGGCCACCACCTCCAGCTCTCCCGTGCCAACCGAGCGGACTCGGAGCCGCGTCGCGTGTTCTGGACGCCGGTGCTGGCCGAGGGGTGGGCATTGTACTGCGAGGAGCTGATGTGGGAGCAGGGCTTCTACACGGACCCGCGGGAGCGGCTGTTCCAGCTCCGCGACCTGCTCTGGCGCGCGTGCCGAGTCATCGTGGATGTCGGCCTGCACGCGGGTGGCTGGCGGCCCGAGCAGGCGGTGGATTACCTGGTCCGCGAGGCCGCGCTGGACCGGCAGAGTGCCGAGATCGAGGTGCGGCGTTACTGCGCCGATGCGACGTACCCGATGAGTTACGCGGTCGGCAAGCGGGAGATCCTGCGGCTGCGCGACCTGTACCGGGCGCGAGCGGGAACCGGATTCCGCCTCGGCGTATTCCACGACCGGCTGCTCGAGTGGGGCACGATCCCGCCGTCGCTGATCGCGCGGGTGATGGGGTTGGAGTAGGAGGGCCTGACCGCCCCTCCCCTCTCGTCCCCGAGGCGGGGGCGGCCCCGCTGCCCCTCTCGGCCCACGCGGGCGGCGCAACGGCGGGGACAACGAAGGGCGGGGGTGGGGGTACTGTTCCCATGCGCGCGTCCTGGCGCGCGAGCAGGTGGAACCTCGAACGAGCGAGGATTCGAAGGCTCCGAACTCGAATTCGAAGTTTGGATCTCCCCGCCCGCGCCCGGGTGGGGCAGCCGGGGTGGGTGGTGTCCCCGCCCCGGACCGGGGCGGGGCGGGGCCAAGGGTGGAGGGGTACAATGCGAGCGATCGTCGTCCATGAGACCGGCGGGCCCGAGACGCTGCGCCTCGAGGACGTGCCGGTCCCCGAACCGGGTCCCGGACAGGTGCGCGTCCGGGTCCATTACGCGGGTCTCAACTTCATTGACGTCTACCACCGCACGGGGCTGTACGCCCTCGAGGGGCCGTTCACGCCGGGCAGCGAAGCCGCGGGCGAGGTGGATGCGGTGGGGCCGGGCGTCTCCGAGTTCAGGCCGGGCGACCGCGTGGCCTACGCCATGGAGCGCGGCGCGTACGCGGAGTACGCGATCGTGCCGGCATGGAAGCTGGTGCACGTGCCCGAGGGCATCGGGCTCGACACCGCAGCGGCCGTCATGCTCCAGGGCATGACCGCGCACTACCTCACCCACAGCACGTTCCCGCTCCGGGAAGGGCATTCCGCGCTGGTGCACGCGGCCGCCGGCGGCGTCGGCCTGCTGCTCGTCCAGATGGCGAAGCGGCGGGGCGCGCGCGTGATCGGCACGACGTCCACCGAGGAGAAGGCGCAGCTCGCCCGCGAGGCCGGCGCAGACGAGGTCGTCCTCTACACGCACCAGGACTTCGTCACGGCTGCGCGGCACTTCGGCGGCGGCCACGGCGTGGACGTGGTGTACGACTCCGTGGGCAAGGCGACGTTCGAAGGGAGCCTCAACTCGCTCAAGCGGCGCGGCATGCTCGTCATGTTCGGCCAGTCCAGCGGCTCTGTGCCGCCGTTCGACATCGGAGTGCTGGCGCGCCGGGGCTCGCTGTTCCTCACCCGCGCCTCGCTCAACGACTACATCGCCACGCGCGACGAGCTGCTGGGCCGCGCGCGTGACCTGTTCTCGTGGATCAGCGCGGGCGAGTTGAAGGTGCGTATCGACCGCAAGCTCCCGCTCGAGGAAGCGGCCGAGGCGCACCGGCTGCTCGAGGGTCGGCAGACCTCGGGAAAGGTGCTGCTGGAAGTCGTTCCGTCGTGAGAGCCACGGGGCCGCGGAGGCGGCCCCGTCTGGCACAGGCCGTTCGACCCATCCAGACCCTGCCGAGACGGCACACGTTCGATGCCGGGGCCGGCCGGAGCGGAAACGGGCCGGCCCCGGCGTGTGCCGTCTGCCTTCGACCCCTTCGCGCTCTCGTTCCCCAACCTCCTTCGCCTCTCGGCCGCGGATCGCAGTCCTCTCCCGCGTCGTGTGACCCGTTCGTGACGACGCGGACGACGCCTCGCAACACGACAGCCCTACGTTCCCCGCCGGACAGCGCGATGCGGCAGTGCTCGAGGACAACACGGACGGCGCTCGGCACAGGGCCGTCCGATGCACGGAGGCGAACGGAGCATGAGACGATTCGCACGGTTGCTCGTCGTCGGCGCCGTCGTTCTGGCCGCAACGCTCCCGGCAGCGCGTTCGGTCACGGCGCAGATGCGGCGGGATCCGACGGATGCCGGCGGACGGATCGTGGGGCGGATCGTGGACGCGGCGACGGGGCAGCCGATCCCGGGCGCGCGGATCGAGGTCGTCGGCTCCGAGATCCGCGCGTATTCCGGCGCAGACGGCCGTTATACGCTGGTCCGCGTCCCGGAGGGCACGCACGCGGTCACGGTCACGTTCCTCGGTTACGCCACGGAGACGGTCGGTGGCATCCGAGTGGTAGCAGGTCGAGTGGTGCAGCAAGACGTCGCGCTGACGCCGGCCGTCCTCGATCTGGATCGGATCACGGTGTCCGTGGCCCGGGACCGGGGATCGGTCACTGCTGCGCTCGAGCAGCAACGCACCGCCGCGGCCGTGATCGACGTGACGACGTCGGAGCAGATCGCCCGGAGTCCTGATGGCGACGCCGCGCAGGCCGTCAAGCGCATGAGCGGCGTCACGGTGAGAGACGGCAGGTACGTCATCGTGCGGGGCGTGGGCGAGCGCTACACGACGACGGCACTGAACGGGGTCCGCGTGCCCAGCCCGGATCCGGAGAAGAAGGTCGTGCCCCTCGACCTCTTTCCTTCGGGTCTCCTGGAGACGATCACCACCTCGAAGACGTTCACGCCCGATCAGCCCGGCGACTTCAGCGGCGCGCAGGTGGATCTGCGGACGCGGTCGTTCCCCGGGCGACGCACGGTCCAGGTCTCGCTCTCGACGAGCTTGAACGCGCTCGTCATCGGGCGCGACGTGCCCGTCCCGTTCACGTCCGGCGGTGAATCGCTCGCGCTGGCCGCGGCCCGCCGCGCGTTGCCAGCGGAGCTCATGGCCATCGAGGACTTCAGCCGGCTCACCCAGGCGGAGATCAACGACCTGATCCGCAAGCTGCCTCGGAATTGGCGGTTCCGCCGTTCGACGGGCTTCCCCGGGGTTTCGGGCAGCCTGTCTTTCGGCGGCGAGGAGGCCATCGCCGGACGGCGGCTGGGCTACACGGGCTCGCTCACGTATTCCCGCAGCCATGGACTGCGAGAGGACGAAGTGAGCGCGCGCGCAGTTCCCGCGGACACGTTCGGCACCCCGGCCCCGTACAACGTCTTCCGTGGCTCGACCGGCGTGACGAGCGTGCTGTGGGGCGGGCTGCTCGACCTCGGCGTGGAGCTCGACAGGGACACCAAGTTGTACTTCCGCAACACCTACAGCCGGGCTGCGGAGAACGAGGCCCGCGAGGACTGGGGCACCCTCGAGGAGTACCAACAGGTGGACAGCGTCCGACGGACGATGCTGCGTTACGTCGAGCACACCGTCCGCTCGAACCAGCTCGGTGGCGAGCACCGGCTCGGCTCCAGGGGCCGGGCAGAATGGTCCGTGGCGTCTTCGTCCGTCCGGCGGGTGGAGCCGGACCGTGCGGACCTCGCCTACGGCTACGAGTTCGCCCCGGACGGCGAGCGTCTGCCCCTCGCGTGGCTCGGCTTCATTGCGGAATCGGCGAAGCGGACGACCTCCCGTCTCGCGGAGGATGCGATCGAGCTGAACGGCGCGTACCGGCTCGCCTTCGGGCCCGTGGAGCGCGAGTCGGGCGTCAAGGTGGGGGCCGCGTTCCGACGCACCCGGAGGGACGCGCGGACCGTCTCGTACACCCTGCGCGCGCTGGGCGGGTTGGGCCCGTCGCAGCGCGCCGCGCCGCCCGAGGAGCTGTTCTACGGCTCTCACACGGAGGGCGACGCCGCGCGGATCACCCTCGAGCCGAACTCGGCCGGTGGGACGTACTCGGCCACGGACCGGGTCGCGGCCGGCTTCGTGCTCGGCGATCTCGCGGTGGGCAGTCGGCTGCGTCTGGTGGCCGGGGCGCGGGTCGAGCGGTGGGCCCTCGACATGGAGGTCGAGCCCACGAGCCGCGGTGTGATCCGCATCGAACGGAGGAACACGGACGTCCTGCCCTCGTTGGCGCTGAACATCCGGCTCTCTCGCGACCAGATGCTGAGGCTCTCGGCCTCACAGACCCTGGCGAGGCCCGAGTACCGGGAGCTGGCGCCGGTGAGCTACCGGGATATGCTCGGTAGCCGGGAGGTGTTCGGCGACTCGAGTCTCGTCCGCACGCTGGTCAGGAACGGCGACGTGCGGTGGGAGTGGTACCCTGGCCACGACGAGGTGATCAGCGCCGCGGCGTTCGCCAAGCACTTCGACAAGCCCATCGAGCCGATCGACGTCGCGACGTCCGGCGCCTCGCAGCTCAGCTTCATCAACGCCAGGTCCGCGTTCAACTACGGCATCGAGGTCGATGTCCGCAAGAATGCGGGTTTCGTCACCGAATCGCTCAGGAATGTGACGCTGTTCGCGAACGTCACGATCACGGAGAGCCGGATCGACACGGGGAACAGCACCCTGTCGGCGCTCACGAAGCGTGAGCGGCCGATGGTCGGCCATGCGCCGTACGTGGTGAACGCGGGACTCACCTGGGCAGGCGACGAGGTCGCGGCGAGCGCGACGATGCTCTACAACGTTGTCGGACCGCGTCTGGTGTCCGCGGCCGTCGCGCCCGTGCGCGTGGACACATACGAGCGCCCCCGGCACCAGCTCGACGTCTCGGTGCGTTTCCCGATCGGCCGCGGGCTGAGCGGGAAGCTCGATGTGACGAACCTGCTGGACTCGGTGCACGAAGAGCGGCAGGGGGACGTGATCCGCTACCGCTACCGGACGGGGCGGACGCTCGCGCTGGGTCTCCGGTGGGGGCTCCGGTGACGGGCAGCGGGCCGCGTCGCCGCCATCCATCGCGAAATGTGACGGCATCGTTGCCGCGGGATGATCGGGCGCATACACGCCGCCGCCAGTCTGTGTATTGCGAGGAAAACAGTGCTCACCCCCAACGGAGATCGCCAGACATGCGAGTCGCATCACGGGTGTATCGCTTGCTCGCGACCACCGCGGCGGTGGCGGCGTTCGCCGCATGCAACGACGAGAACGATGCCACCGGCCCGGATCGTACGCTGCCGGAGGAGGGGCACAAGCTCGCCGTGCTGACGAGCGTGACGCAGGACCGCACGTTGTACGCCGACACGACGTACGTGCTGAGCGGCTTCGTCAAGGTGAGCAACGGCGCGACCCTGACCATCCAGCCCGGCACGAAGATCGTCGGCGACACGCTGGTCCCCGGGAGCTCCCTCTGGATCCTGCGCGGCTCGAAGTTGATCGCGGAGGGGACGGCCGAGAACCCGATCGTGTTCACGTCCGCGCGGGCGGAAGGGCATCGCGCGCCCGGCGACTGGGGGGGTATCGTGATCGTGGGCAACGCGCCGATCAACCGGACCGCGAACCCGATCTTCACGGAAGGGCCGGCGGGTGCGGCGGAGAACTACGCCGGCGGCAACGACATCGACGATGATTCCGGCTCGCTCCGCTACGTGCGGATCGAGTTCGCCGGCTACGACGTGTCGAACGGCGCGGGGCAGGAGCTGAACGGGATCTCGCTGTACGCGGTGGGTCGCGGCACGACGCTCGAGTACATCCAAACTGTCCAGGGTCTGGATGACAGCTTCGAGTGGTTCGGCGGCGCGGCCGATGCCCGTTATCTGGTCTCGTTCGAATCGGGCGACGACCACTTCGACTGGACGGAAGGGTTCCAGGGCCGTGTCCAGTTCGCGCTCGCTGTACAGACGAGCGTCCCTACGCCCCGGCCGGGGACAGGCGTCGTCTCCGGCGACCCGCGTGGCTTCGAGGGTGACGGCTGTGAGGTGGACAAGGCGGGCTGCACCTACGCCAACGCGCCGTACTCCATGCCGGTGTTCGCGAACTTCACGCTCATCGGACCGGGCCCCGACGTCTATGCGACGAACGATGGGAACGGCGCGGTGATCCGACGGGGCTCGGGCGGCACCTTCGTGAACGGCATCGTCGCGCGCTGGCCCGGCGTCGGCTTCAGCGTTCGGGACGAGGCGAGCGGCGCGCTCATGGACGTCGACTCGCTGCTCTTCCGCAACATCATCCTGGCGGAGAACGGCAGCAACTTCGAGGCGCCGGCCCCGGGCCGGTTCGGTGACCGACTCAGGACCAACGCTGCGGCGTGGAACATCAGCGAGGCCCGGCTGGCCGACGTGTTCGTGGGTCGGCTCCCCACGGGTTCGACCGAGATCACGGATGCGAACCTAGGCGTGCAGCCCAGGCCGGGGAGCCCGGCGGCGACCGGCGGGCTGACTTCGTTCGCCGGTACGCCGATCGCGGCGCGCGTGGAGAACTTCTTCGGCGGACCGATGCCGGCGACGCCGTACGTGGGTGCAGTGAGCCCGGACGGGCCGCCCTGGTACCGGGGCTGGACCCGCTGGTACCGCAACTGATCCGGCAGGTGGCGGAAGCATGGAGCGGACGATGCGGGGGCACACCGTGCTCGTGGCGTGCTCCATCGCATGGGTCGCGTGCACGGGAGCGGCGCCGGAGCAAGCACCGGCGCCAGCGGCGGTGGTGGACAGCGTGCTGCCCATGGAGGTCGCGCTCGAACGGTTCCGCAGCGGTCTCCCGGAACCGGAGCGCCTCGAGAGCGGCGCGAGCGACATGGAGACCCTCGTCCGGCGCGTGGTGGACGCGCTCGTGCGGAACGACACACTGGTGTTCGAACGGCTGGCCGTGAACCGGGCCGAGTTCGCGTGGCTGTACTTTCCCACGACGCGCGTCGCACAGCCGCCCTACGAGCTGCCCCCGGCGCTCGCATGGTTCCAGATGCAGCAGCGGAGCCGGCGCGGGGTCTTCCGTGCGCTCGCCGAATTCGGCGGTGTTCCACTCCAGTACCGCGGCTACCGTTGCGATCCGGAGCCGACGGTGGAAGGCGGGAACCGGATCTGGATCGGCTGTCGCGTCGAGCTCGCACGCCCGGGCGGAGAACCTGCCGGCGTCCGGATCTTCGGCGCGGTCCTCGAACGCGACGGCAGGTTCGCGATCCTGAGCTACGACAACGACTTCTGAGGGGCATCCGGCTCGCTGGGGCCGGAGCCCACGTCTCCGGCGGCCCGGCGCTCCCTCGACCGCTGTGACCCGCGCGCGACGGAGCAGTGGGAGCCCGGCCGCCAGCCGTTGCGGCCGCAACGGACCCGGGCGCGTGGGGTATCGAGCGTGATGCAATCGTTACACGCGCTTGACGCCCCCTTGACCCGGGCTCAGTATCTCGTGGGCCGTGACCATGAGACACGGCTCCCGGCCGGCGCGGCTCGCGCCACCGGGACAGGACCCGGGGCAGGAATGAACAGCATCCCACAGAAGACGGGGCCAGCCCGGATCCTGGTGGTCGAGGACGAGCGCGACATCGCAGCCCTCGTCGCCTACCACCTCACCCGGGAAGGCTACCGCGTCCGCACCGCCGACGGCGGCGCCGAGGCCCTCCAGGCCGTTTCCCGCGAGCGCCCCGACCTCGTCATCCTCGACCTCATGCTGCCGGGCTTCTCCGGCTACGACGTTCTCGCCGAGCTGCGGCGCCGGGACACGACCGCGGATGTGCCGGTCATCGTGCTGACGGCGCGCCGCGATGAAGAGGACCGGGTGAAGGGCCTCGAGCTCGGCGCCGATGACTACGTCACCAAGCCGTTCAGCCCCAGGGAGCTGGTGCTGCGGGTCGCCGCTGTGTTGCGCCGCGTGCAGGCTCCCCCGGTCACCAGCGGCGGACGCATGCTCACCGGCGGCCCGATCGCCGTGGACCTGGATGGGCTCCACGTCACGGTGCACGGGAGGCCCGTCGCGCTCACACCCACCGAGTACCGCTTGCTGGTGACGCTGATGGAGCGGCGAGGCAGGGTACAGAGCCGGCAGCAGTTGCTCGAGAGCGTGTGGGACATCCACGTGCGCATCGAGACGCGGACCGTGGACATGCACGTGCAGCGGCTGCGCGCCAAGCTGGGCGAGGCGGGGAAGTGGATCGAGACGGTGCGCGGCTTCGGCTATCGGTTCAGGGGGCGGGACGCCGAGGCATGAGCGCGCGCCTGCGCCTGCGGTGGCTCATCATCGCCGGTTTCTGCGTCTCGACCGCGGGCGCAGCGCTGGTCCTGTACCTGCGCATCCCGGGCGTCGTCCGCGGCCGGCTCGAGGGCCGCGTCCCGGCCGCGGACGTGGAGGCCACGGTGGACGCGGTCCGGTTGAACACCCTGCTCGCGGCCGCGCTGGGGCTCGTGCTCGCATGGATCCTGGCGTCCTGGCTGACCGGTACGCTCGCCGCAGCACTCGCCCGCCTGCGCGCCGAGCTGCTGCGCCTCGGCCGCGAGCCGACAGCGTCTGCCCCGGCGCCCCAGGGCTTCCGCGAGCTCGAGCCAGTCGCGGCCGCCGCCACACGGGTGGCCGTCGAACTCGCGCAGCGCGCCCAGCACGCCGCTCGTGAGCGCGATGACCTCGCCCTCCTCCTGGACTCCGTCACCGACGGCATCCTCCAGCTCGGCGCGGGCGGCCGCATCGTGCGCGTGAACCCCGCCGCCCGTAGGCTGCTCGGCCTTCCCGCCGACGCGGAGGGCAAACCCATCGGCTCGCTCGTCCGGCACGTCGAGCTGCGCGAGATGCTCACGGAAGCGCTGGCCGGCGGCGCGAGCGAGCCGACCGAGATCTCCCTCGACAGCCGGCGCGTCCTCGTCATCGCGCGAGGTATTCCGGCGGCGTACGAGGGCGCCGCCACGACGGAGGCGCAACGCGGCGCCGTGGCCGTGTTCGTGGACCTGACCGAGGTGCGGCGGCTGGAGACGGTGCGTCGCGACTTCGTCGCCAACGTCAGCCACGAGTTGAAGACGCCGCTCACCTCCATCTGCGGCTACGCGGAAACGCTGCTCGCCGACGACGTGCCTGCCGAGACGCAGCGGAACTTCCTCGAGACCATTGCGCGGAACGCCGCGCGGCTCCAGCGCATCGTGGACGACTTGCTCGACCTCTCACGCATCGAGTCCGGCGGCTGGCGTCCCATGCTCGTCCCACTCGACGCGGCCGCGGCGGCGTATGACGCGTGGGCGCCGTTCGTGGAGCGGGCGAGCACGCAGTCGGTGCGGTTCGACGTGGCGGCCGATGGCGTCCGCGTCCTCGCCGACGCGGACGCGCTGCGCCAGGTCTTCAGCAACCTGTTCGACAACGCGCTGCGCTATACGCCGGCGGGCGGCAGGATCGAGGTCCGCGCGGTGCCGGCCCCGCCCGCCGACCAGGATGCCCCGCTCGTTCTGGCGAGCGATGCCGCTGCTCCGCACCAGGCGGGCGAGAGCGCCCGGGTGGCCATCGAGGTGAGGGACACTGGCGCCGGCATCCCGAGCGACGCACTGCCCCGCATCTTCGAGCGGTTCTACCGCGTGGACCCCGCGCGCTCGCGGGCCGAAGGCGGCACGGGCCTCGGCCTCTCCATCGTCAAACACCTGGTCGAACGGATGGGTGGCGACGTGACGGCGGAGAGCGCGCTGGGCAAGGGCACCACCATCCGGTTCACGCTGCCCGCCGCGCCTGTCCCGGCGCCTGCCGGCGGCGCCGACGGCGATGCCGCGGCCACGACGCCTGCGGCGGCCGCGGGGAACCCCACGCCCACCGGCGGGGGTTAAAGACGCCGGGTGTGGTGACCCTCGGATCACGGACGGAATGGAAACCCAGTCGCTCGGATTCGCCGTCGCCTTCACCGCGGGGCTGCTCAGCTTCCTCTCGCCCTGCGTGCTGCCGCTGATCCCCAGCTACGCCTCCTTCATCACGGGGATCGGGCTGGACGACCTCGCCGACGGCGGCCGCGACCGCGCGCACGTGCGACGCGCCCTGCTCGCCCACGGCCTGCTCTTCATTGCCGGCTTCACCCTCGTCTTCATCGCGCTGGGTGCGTCCGCCACGTTGATCGGTTCGATCTTCCACGTCTACCGCGACTGGATCGAACGCACGGGCGGTGTGCTGCTGGTGCTCTTCGGGCTGCTCCTGCTCGGCGTGCTGCGCGTGCCCGGCGCCGAGCGCGACTGGCGCATCCAGCTCTCCAGCAAGCCCGTTGGCTACGCCGGGACGGTGCTCGTGGGGATCGCCTTCGGCGCCGGGTGGACGCCGTGCATCGGCCCCGTGCTGGGCGGCATCCTCACGCTCGCGGCGACGGGCGAGTCGGTGGGCGACGGCGTCGCGCTCCTCGGCGCCTACTCCGCCGGCCTCGCGATCCCGTTCCTCGCCGCCACCCTGGCGCTCGACCGCTTCCTCGCCGGCTTCAGGCGCTTCCGGCGGTGGCTGCCCTGGGTCAGCCGCGCCAGCGGCGTCCTGCTCATCCTGGTCGGCGTCCTGCTGCTCACCGGCTCGTTCACCGTGTTGGCCGGCCTCCTCGCGCGGCTGACGCCCGACTTCCTGCTCGAGAGGCTCTGAGCCGTGCGGTGAGGCGCCCCACGGGACGCCTCACGCACGCGGGGGCGGGAGGTGGGCATGGGCGGGCCTCCTTTCTTAGCGCGAGCCGCGTCCCGGCCCGACGGGCCGGATCGAGGCGCAGGGCGAGGACCACGCCCGCGCACCGCCGCCGCGGCACAGGCGCAGCCTCAGGCCTCCTTCAGGCGCCGACCCCACGCGTCGAGCGGATCGCTGGGCAGGCGGTCCGCGATGTCCGCGATCTCCTCCGCCTCGCGCCAGGCGGCCTCGAGCTGCGCGAGCTCGCCCTCCAGCGCGCGGCGCTCGGCCTCCTCGTGCAGCGCCATCTCGAACGCGAGCGCCTCGGGTCGCGAGAGATGCGCCTTCCGGTCGAAGGCGAACGCGCCATACCACGTCTCCGTCGTGGGTGCGTACACGAGCTTTCCGCGCAGCGCCGCACCCAGGGCACGGAAGTCCACGCGCGTATGGGGATCGCGCTCCGGCGGCAGGCCGAGCTTCGCCTCGCGCTCGGCGACGGCGCGCAGGAACGGCTCCGCGCCGCCGGCGTCGCTGAGGAGCCGCAGCGCTTCGTCGATCCGTGATTCGCTCGCGCCGCTCGAGTTCACGTGGACCATGGCGCGCGCCAGCACCCGCCGCGCCGCAGGCCCCCTCAGCACGAGCGGCTCCGGCGGAGTCCACACGACCCGGCCGTCGGCGCGGTGTACCAACGTCGGCGCGAACACGGCCGGGAGGTAGAGCGCGAGATCGCCGCCGCCTTCCGCGCGGGAGACCCGGGCGCCGTTGAGGTGATAACGCCGGAGCTCGAGCGGCGCGCCGGTGGGCGACTCCTCAGCCGAGAGCCGGTGCACCAGCTTGCGGCTCGTCCGGTACTGCACGCCGACCTTGACGAGGTTGATGAGCGCGACCGCGCCCCCGAGCACGCCCGCAACGAACAGTCCGCCGTACGCCACGAGCCCCACGCCCACACCGACCGCCGAGCCCACCATGAGCCGACGCCGTCGGCGCTTCAGCAGCTCCGCGCCGTAGCGCCACGCGGCCAGCTCGCCCGGCAGCGCCTTGCCCACCCGGATCAGGCGGGTGCCGTCCGGCAGCTTCGCCAGCCCGATGTTCTCGGAGTGCACGCGCAGCCGCGCATCGCGGAAGCGCTTCTCCGCTTCCTCGACGGGCTCCCAGCGCTCCTCGATCGGCGCCAGGTTCCAGCGCATGCACTTCGGGCACACCGCCCAGAGACGGCCCTTCCAGGCATCGAACGCGATCCGGCTCCCCACCGGAAACGTCTCGAGCGCTTCGTTCCTCCCGAGGTCCGAGAGGCAGAAGATGCAGTGCCGGTACATACGGGTCCGATGCAACGATCCACCGGGCCATCAATGTAGCCGTGGCGCCGGCCCCCGCAAGCGGCGGCAGGCTGGCTCGACTCGCCAGACGGCTTGCGGCGCCGTAGATTTTGCGGCTCACCGTCGACCCGCAACCGAGGGGAAGGACGCCCATGCGACGCCCGATTCGCTACGCCATCCTCGCGGCGCTGCCGGCAGCGGCGTGCGCGGGGGGCTCGCACCAGGAGGCCGCGTTCGTCACCCGCCTCGGAACGGATACCGTCGCCGTCGAGCGCATCGTGCGCACGCCGGAGACGTTGCGTGCCGAGGTCGTGGTCCGCGTGCCGGAGACCTGGCTGCGCGTCTACGAAGTCCGCTTCGACGACGCGGGCCGCCCCACGGCCATGACCGTCTCCAGCTACGACCCTGCCACGGGGCTGGAGGGCGAGCCCACGGAGACGCGCGAGGTGGACCTGAGCGAGGGCTCCGGCATCCCGTTCATTGACTACGTCCACTGGCCGTTCGAGCTGATGGTCGAGCGGGCGCGCGCCTCGGGCCAGGATTCGGTGACGCTCGACCTCGTCACCGGGCGACGCCCGCTGCCGTTCGTGGTGGCCCGGGTCGGGGAGAACGCATACACCGCGCGGCACCCGACGCGCGGGGTCATGGACATCGAGGTGGACCGGGAGGGGCGGCTCGTCGTGCTGGACGCCTCCAAGACGACGCGGGCGCTGCGCGTCACGCGCCAGCCGACGATCGACATCTCCGGGCTCGCGCGCGAGTTCGCCGCGCGCGATGCCGCGGGCAAGCCGCTGGGCGAGCTGTCGGGCCGGGGTCGCTCCACGACGACGATCGCCGGGGCGGAGATCACGTTGGATTGGGGCCGGCCGCTCAAGCGGGGCCGCGAGATCTTCGGCGCGCTGGTGCCGTGGAACCGGGTGTGGCGGACGGGCGCCAACGAGGCCACCCACATCACCACGACCCGCGACCTGCGGGTCGGCGACGTGACGATCCCCGCGGGCACCTACACGCTGTTCACCATCCCGCGCCCCGACGGCTGGACGCTGATCGTCAACGAGCGGACGAACATCAACGGGCAGGCGTACGACCCCGAGCACGACCTCGTGCGCGTCGAGATGCAGGTGCGGGAGCTGCCCGAGGTCGTCGAGGCGTTCACGATCCTCGCCGAGGAGACGGGGGACGGCGGCGTGCTCCGCTTCCAGTGGGATCGAACCGAGGCGTACCTGCCGTTCACCGTCGTGCAGTGAGCGGCGCGGCGGACCGGGGCGGGTCCGCTGACGCCCGCCCGGTCCGTGACGCGCCCGGCCGGCCCCTCACCGCTTCATCGCCTCACCGCCGCACGTCCTCAACCCTCACCGCCGGACAGCCGCCCGCTGCCGCGTGCTGCGGATCCCGTCGGAGACGATCAGCTCGAGCTGTCGCGCATCGGTGTGGAGCCGCACGGCGCCGCCGCGGGCGAAGGCGAGCACGTCGCCCGTGCCCGGGTCGCGCACGACGACGAGCGGCGAGGCGGCCGCATCCCAGCGCAGCTCGACTTCGCCTGTAGCTCGCGCCTCCAGCACGGGAGCGGCCTGCGCCCGGGCCCGCGCGGCGACCGGCGGGCGCGCGATCTCGGCCGCGGGCACGCCGGGCCCGACGAGACGTAGCCGCTCGAGCCGGTGCGGTTGGGCGAGCGAGGCCGGGAGGGCGTAGGCGAAGTGGCGCTCGTCGGCCGGGCCGTGGCCCAACGCTTCACCCGCGAAGGAGAGCTCGAAGACGACGGCGCCCGAGGCGTCGAGGCCCTGGAGCGTGTAGGGGCCGGGCTCGGCGGGCAGCGCGGGCCGGGTCTCCACCTCGAACGCGGGCTCGAGGGTGAGCGAGCGGCCGTTCATCCTGCCCCAGACGACGAGCGCGGGCTCCCGCGCCGCGGCGAAGGCAGCGCGTCCCGACGCCTCCGCTTCGCGGAACTCCAACACGGCGCGGAACGTGTAGTCGCTGATCCACTCCGGCTCGCAGTAGGACATCAGATCCACGTGCGTGGACGGCCGCTTGAGCTGACCCGTCGCGGGATCGAAGCCGTAGACGCCGATCGAGCCGTTCGGGTACGGATAGAGGGGGTCAGGGTTGGAGGGGTTGCCGCACGGAACGTGGTGCCGCCCGAAGTTGTGTCCCCACTCGTGTGCCGCGGTCCAGGAGCCACAGCGGTCCAGTCCGATCGCCACGGGGTAGCCAACGTAGCCGAGCCCGCAGTACGCCGTGCCGCCCACGGTGGCGAGCACGCCATAGTAGTGGCTCTGGCTGCCTTCCGCGATGCGGAGCACCCGGACCTCGCTGATGATGGTGTTCCAGGCCGCCGCGGTACCGGTGGTGCTCACGCTGCTCGCGAGCGGTTGGGAGCGCACCTGTGCGTTCGCGCCGGGCAGGGGGTAGACCTTCAGCGCATCCTCGAGGTAGCGCTGCATGTTGGTCGGGTTCACGTCGCCGGTCACGCCAGCGACGCTGACCGGGACGAACCGGATGTCGAACACCGGCGGCGTCCGAACGTCCACCGGGAAGACCCCGCCGGAAGCGGGAAAGACGTTGTTGTCCTCGTTCCACTCTTCCCACTTGTCGTTCGGGTCCACCGTGACGCGGATCCCGAGCCCGGGCACGACCAGGCTGCCGGGCACCAGGAGGTTCCACGAGCTGCCGAGGGATCCCTCGTCCACGGCGGTCGGCACCGACGAGGACGGCGCCTCGAGCGTGTAGGCCGCGACGCGCGTCGCGCCGTCGAAGAACTCCACGTACACGTCGGGCCGGGCCGAATTGGGCTCGGTCGCGACGACGAAGACCCGCAGGTAGGCATCACGGCCGGCGACGAGGGGCACGTCACCCGCGGGCGTCTGGACGCTCTGCACGAGGTACACGGCGGCGATCGAGAGGTCGAACGGGTCCAGCGCCGTCGCCGTGAACACCACGGGCGCCAACCCCCCTGGCCGTGCGACGACTGCGTTGGGCCCGGCCGTCGGCCCGAGCGTCAGCCGCGTCGAGGCCAGGCCCGTCGCATCGGTGACGGACGTGGCCGGATCCACCGACCCGCCGCCGGCGGTGACTTCCCATTGTACGGTCACGCCCGCGACGCCGTTGCCGTACGCGTCCGTGACCTGCACGACGAGCGGCTCCGCCAGTCCCGAGCCCGCCGGCCCCGCTTGCGCATCACCGGACTGCGGAACGGCGCCCACGGGCGGCCCCGGCTCCGCCCGCGCCGAGAACCGTACGGGCGCGAGCCCGGGCGCCTCCGCCGTCGCCGTTTGCCAGCCGGCCTTGGTGCCCAGGGTCCAGCTCGCCCGGGCGATGCCGTCCCGCCCCGTTCGCGTCACCGCTGGCTCCACCGCTCCACCACCCTCGCTGACCGAGAACGTGACCTCGACGTCGGGCACCGGGTTGTCGAAGCGGTCCATGACCAGCACGGCCAGCGCTTCCGGCGTACGCTGCGCGACAGTGCCGACCTGCTCGGCGCCGGCCACGACGCGGCTCGCCGCCGGGGCGACCGGCACCACCCTCAACGGAGAAGACTCCTCTCCACATGCCCCCAGGACGAGCAGCGCGAGAGCGGCCATGGTGTGTTCGAGCCGCCGCTGGCAGGATCGGATCATGGAGCTCGCTCCAACGTGTGCGCGCGACAGCATGGGTGTGGCGGACCTGCGGTTCAGAAGCCGACGCCGAGGGAGAGCCGCGGCACGTGGAAGCGGAACGGCGCGGAGACGTCGTCCTCGTCGTACTCGCCGGTCAGATCGCTGAACGCCAGCGCGACCGTGAAGCTGCCCAGCCGGGCGGACACCATTGCGCCCGCCAGGACTCCCCCGGCATCCCGCTCGATCCCGGACCAACCTTTCTCGGCGTACAGCCCGTAGCCGCCGAAGGCGCCCAACTCGAGCGGGCCGACCGTGGCGAGCCGAACGGCCAGTCCGCCGCCCGCCAGTCGCGACGCGTAGTCGCCGCCCGTACCGATCATCCCCAGCGCAAAGACGGAAGCGCGGCGGTATCCGAACTGGAAGAGACCACCGCCCGCGACGTGGGGCCGGTCGATGTCGGTGCCGATGGAGCCCAGCGCGAGCAGACGCGCGTGCACGTCGGCCTCAGCCCGCTGCCGGCCGGGCACACGCTGAGCGGCGAGCTCCGTCGTGATGGCCAGCAACGCCACGGACGCACAGAAGCACGGCCACACGCGTCGCAACATCGTGCTCTCCTCGCACGGGGATCGGGTATGGAACGACCGCGGCCGACGGACGCCGCGGCGACGATTGCGGCGGCCCGGGGAGTCGAGAACGGACCCCGCGTACGGCGTCGCCAGCAGCCGCCGCGGGGCGCACAGCTACAAGAAACAAATTTTACAGCGCCTCCGAGAGCACCGCAAGGTTGCGCGGGCCGCTGCCGGCGACACGGCCATCACGTGGGGCGGCCGCCCTTGCCGTGAAAGGCCGATCTCGATTATCGTTGGAGCATCGAGTCCCGTCTTCCCGGGCTGCACGCCCTCTCCCCCTCTCCCCGCACGACGCCTGCATGGAGAACCCCCGAACGGAGTCGTTCCAGCGGGCGTCGGGTTCCAGCGCCTGGACGTCGACACAGCGTTCAGACCCGCGATCTTCCACACGCACAGTCCATCCGGCTGAGGCTGTCCACATGAGCACGCAGGCGTTGCGCACGCACTGGCCCGGCTGGCACTACGACGCCCGTACGGCCAAGTGGGAGCCCGTCACGGTGATGATCGGCGCGGCGGGCATCGGACTCGTCACGGAGGATGGTCGCGTCCTCTTCTGGCCGTTCGAAGAGCTCAGGCAGACACGCGGCGCATCCGCGCACGAGCCGGTACGCTTCGAACGCGGCGACGAAGCGCCCGACGCCGTCGTCGTGGACGACCCCGCGTTCCTCCCCGCGGTCCATGCCGCCGCGCCGTACGGTGCACCGCCGGCGGCACCGCCATCCCACACGGACGACGGCTCTGCACCTGCCTCGGACGCACCACCCGCGCCCTCGCCCCGTCCACCAGCTGCCCGCTGAGGTCCCGGCCGTTACACACCCGTTACGTCGGCGTGATCGCCGCCGTGACGCTCCGGTGCGATCCTCCGAGCGCCTCGTGACGTTGCGGGTCACGTTCCCGACGACGGGAGTCGCGCATGGACCGCTTCGCGGGAGGGCTGCTGGGCTCCCTCGCTCTCGCGCTCACGATCTGCACCTCTGCGGCCTCCGCGCAGGCAGCGCCGGATCCCGTGCGCGTCCGGATGGGCGGACACGCGCAGGTCCAGTTCAACACCACGAGCGTCGATGAGGAGGACGTCTTTCCCCTCATCGACCCGGACGACGACATCGCCGCGTCCACGTTCGAGACGCGCCGGGTCCGGGTGAGTGTGGAGGCGGCGATCGCGGGCTGGATCACCGCCCGCATCCAGCCGGACTTCGCGTTGGGCGAGCTGGACCTCGCGGACGCCTGGCTGAACCTGGAGTTCGACGAGGCCGTGCAGCTCCGGGTCGGCCAGTTCAAGAAGCCGTTCAGCCTGCTGTTCCTCACCAGCTCGTCGCTCATCCTGCCGATCGAGCGGGGCGTGCGGATCCGCGGGCTGGATCGCGCGCTGGTGCGGGAGGGCGTGCCGCTCGCCGTGCTCGGCGGCGCCGCGGTGTTGGGCGAGGAGCAGGAGATGCTGGATGCACGGGGATACGTCGGCCGGGAGATCGGCGTCGCGCTGCACGGCGAGCGAGGCCGTTGGGGCTACGCGGTCGGCGTGTTCAACGGCAGCGGCAAGGACGCGCTGGACGACAACGACGGCACGTCGGCGGCCGGCCGCATCCAGTACCGGTTCGCCGGCGCGCCTGCGCGCCTCGGCCTCGCGGGCAGCTACCGGGAGACGCGCGGTCGAACGCTCGCCGGCGCGCGCCGTGAGCTGGAGGGCGTGGCCGTCTCGCTGGACGGCGAGTGGGGCGACTTCTTCCGGCCCGGCCTGCACGTCCTGGGCGAGGCAGTGCTCGGCGAGAACCTGGTGGATGGCGAGCGGCTCTGGGGCGCGCAGGTCTGGCTGGCGTCGTTCTTCCAGCTCCACGGCCGCCGCGTCGAGGGCATCGAGCCCATCTTCCGTCTCAGCTACGGAAACCCGTCCAGCGTCTCGGACGACGACGGCTGGCTCGTCACCCCCGGCGTCAACGTCTACCTCTTCCGCCGCAACAAGCTGTCGGTCAACTGGGATGCCTACGTGCCGCGTGGGCGCGGCGCCGACGCGCAGCACGCGTTGCGCGCGCAGGCGCAGGTCTACTTCTGATCTGAACGGCCTGCCCGCGGATGCGGGCGGCCCGAGCACGGGACCGAGAACGATGATGCGTGACGACGACCAGCGACACTCCCTCGCACGGGGGGCTCATTCCGGACTCGCCGCCATCCTCGTCCTCGCCCTGTTCGCCGCGGCGTGCGGCGAACGCGGGCCGGGGGGCGGAGAAGGGAGGGTCCTGATCGATGGGTCGAGCACCGTGTACCCGCTGACGGAGGCGGTGGCCGAGGAGTTCGGGATCGCCCAGGGCGCGGCGGTGCAGGTCACGGTCGGCCTGTCCGGCACCGGCGGCGGCTTCGAGCGTTTCTGCGCGGGTGAGACGGACATCAACAACGCGTCGCGGCCCATCAAGGATGCGGAGCGCGACGAGTGCATCGTCAACGACGTCCGGTTCCTCGAGCTGCCGGTCGCCTACGACGGCATCTCCATCGTCGTGCATCCGGACAACACGTGGGTGGACTGCCTGACGGTGGAGGAGCTCCGCCGCATCTGGGAACCCGGCAGCACGGTGGAGAGCTGGGCAGAGGTGCGGGAAGGCTTCCCGGACGAGCCGTTGCGTCTCTACGGCCCGGGTCCGGACTCCGGCACGTTCGACGACTTCACCGAGGCCGTCGTGGGCGAGCCGGGCGCCAGCCGGTGGGAGTACACGGTGAGCGAGGACGACAACGTCCTCGTCACGGGGGTCGCGGGTGATCGCGGCGCGCTCGGCTATTTCGGCTACGCGTACTACGAGGCGAACCGGGACCGCGTGAAGCTGGTGGCCGTGGACGGCGGGAGCGGCTGCGTCGCGCCCACGCCGGAGACGATCCGCCGCGGCACGTACGACCCGCTCTCGCGTCCGCTCTTCATCTACGTCAACCGCGAGTCGCTCGCCCGGCGAACCGTCGCCGACTTCGTGCGCTTCTACATGGACGTCGCGCCGGAGCTGGCCCGCGAGGTCGGTTACGTGCCGCTGAGCGAAGCGGACTACGAGGCCAACACGCGCAGGATCGCGGAGGCGTCTGGTCGTGGAACGTGACGACGACGTGACGCAGACGCCGGTGGCCGCGCTCGGCGTCGCGCCGGTCCGGGGCGTCCGATCCGGGGCGCTCGCGCTGCTCCACCGAGGCCCAGCGCGCCGCGACCTCCGAGAGCGGCTGATCGGAGCCGCGCTCTTCCTCTGCAGCGTCGTCTCGATCCTGACGACCGTCGGCATCGTCGCCGTCCTCGTGATCGAGGCCGCGGCGTTCTTCGCCGAGGTCTCGCCCCTGGAGTTCCTCACCGGCACGCGCTGGACGCCGCTGTTCCGGCCGCAGCACTTCGGCGTGCTGCCGCTGCTCGCCGGGTCCGTGCTCGTGGCGTTCGGCGCCGCGCTGGTCGCGTTGCCGGTCGGGCTCGCCAGCGCGATCTACCTCAGCGAGTACGCCAGTCCGCGGGTGCGCCGGATCCTCAAGCCGTCGCTGGAGGTGCTCGCCGGCATCCCGACCGTCGTCTACGGCTACTTCGCGCTCACGTTCGTCACGCCGATGCTGCGCGCGGTCTGGCCGCAGACGCACGTTTTCAACGCCGCGAGCGCGAGCATCGTCATCGGCATCATGATCATCCCGACGGTCGCCTCGCTCGCCGAGGACGCCATGAGCGCGGTCCCGAACTCACTGCGGGAAGCGGCGTACGCCCTGGGCGCCACCAGGCTGGAGGTCGCGACGCGCACCGTCGTGCCCGCGGCGCTGTCCGGGATCAGCGCCGCGTTCATCCTCGCGCTCTCCCGAGCGATCGGCGAGACCATGATCGTGACCATCGCCGCCGGCGCCACGCCCAACCTGACGTTGAACCCGCTCGAGAGCGTTCAGACCATGACCGCATACATCGCACAGGTCGGCCTGGGCGAGGCGCCGTTCGGCACCATCGAGTACCGCACCATCTTCGCGGTGGGGCTGGCCCTGTTCGCGGTCACGCTGCTCATGAACATCGCGAGCACGGTGGTGGTGCGCCGGTTCAGGGAGGGATACGAATGAGGAGGAGGCCGCGCGTTTGGGCGCGCGTTGGGCACCGGCGTTGCGGGCCTGGGTGGCGGGGGAGCGCTGGCATGAGCGTCGAGCCGCACGCTCCGCGTTTTCAGCTCCGTCGCGTCCGGCGCCGGGTGCTCGGCGCTCTGTTCGCCGCGGCGTGCTTCGCCGCGACCGTCCTCGGCCTCGTCTTCCTCGCCATCCTGCTCGTGGACCTGTGGCGGGACGGCGCGGGTGTGCTGACCTGGGAGTTCGTCCGTTCCTACCCGTCGCGCTCCGCGTCCCGGGCAGGGATCTGGCCGGCGCTGGTCGGCTCGCTGTGGGTGGTCGTGCTCACGGCGGTGATCTCGTTCCCGCTCGGCGTCGCCACCGCGATCTGGCTGGTGGAGTACGCGCCGCGCAACCGCATCACCACGCTGATCCGGACGAACATCGCGAACCTCGCGGGTGTGCCCGCCATCGTCTACGGCATCCTGGGGCTCGCGGTGTTCGTGCGCGCCATGGCGCTGGGCCGCAGCGTGTTGGCCGCCGCGCTGACGCTCGCGCTGCTCATCCTCCCGATGATCGTCATTGCCGCCGAGGAGGCGATCCGCGCCGTGCCCGCTTCGATCCGGCTGGGTTCGTACGCCCTCGGCGCGACGCGCTGGCAGACCGTGTGGCACCACGTTCTGCCGCTCGCTCTGCCGGGCATCCTGACCGGGACGATCCTCGCCCTCTCGCGCGCCATCGGCGAAGCCGCGCCGCTCCTCCTCATTGGGGCGCTGGCGTTCGTGCCGTACATACCGAACAGCCCGCTGGACGGCTTCACGGTCATCCCCGTCCAGGTCTTCAACTGGATCGCACGGCCGCAGCCCGAGTTCCAGCGCCTGGCTGCCGCCGGCAGCATCGTGCTGCTCGCAGTGCTGCTCGCTCTCAATGCCGTGGCGATCCTGCTCCGCAACAAGTACGCGCGCAGGCTGTGACCATGGCTGGCTCGGTCATCATCCCGCCCGGCGAGGCCGCGCTCGAGACGCGGCGGCTGAGCGTGTTCTACGGCAAGGCGCAGGCCGTGCGGAACGTCTCGATCCGGATCCCGGCGCGACGCGTCGTCGCGTTCATCGGCCCCTCCGGATGCGGGAAGAGCACGCTGCTCCGCTGCCTGAACCGCATGAACGACCTGGTGCCCACGGCGCGGGTCGAGGGCGAGGTGCTGTTCCACGACGTGAACCTGTACGGGCCGGACGTTGACCCCGTCGAGGTCCGGCGCCGCATCGGCATGGTCTTCCAGAAGCCGAATCCGTTCCCCAAGTCCATCTACGACAACGTGGCCTTCGGCCCGCGCATCAATGGCTTCCGCGGCGACCTGGACGAGCTGGTGGAGCGATCGCTGCGCGCCGCCGCGCTGTGGGACGAGGTCGCCGACCGGCTGCACGAGAGCGCGCTCACCCTCTCCGGCGGCCAGCAGCAGCGCCTCTGCATTGCCCGGGCGCTGGCCGTGGAGCCGGAGATCCTGCTCATGGACGAGCCCGCCTCCGCGCTGGACCCGATCGCCACGCAGAAGATCGAGGACCTGATCTACGAGCTGAAGCAGCGCTACACCGTCGTGATCGTGACCCACAACATGCAGCAGGCGGCGCGGATCTCGGACTACACGGCGTTCCTCTACATGGGTGAGGTGGTGGAGTACGGGCCGACGGAGGAGCTGTTCACCAACCCGCGCGAGGAGCGCACCGAGGCGTACATCACCGGGAGGTTCGGGTGAGCCCCCAGCGGCACTTCCAGGAGGAGCTGGACCAGCTCAAGTCCCGACTCGTCGCGATGGCCGGCCAGGTCGAGGAGGCCGTCCGTCTCGCCGTCGAGGCCCTGCTCGAGCGGGACCGGGCCAAGGCGCAGCGGGTGATCGAGATGGATGAGGAGATCAACGAGCGGGAGCTGGAGCTCGACGAGGCGGCGATCCAGCTCCTGGCCCTCCAGCAGCCCATGGCGCGGGACCTCCGGCTGATCACCACCGCGCTCAGCATCACGACCGACCTGGAGCGCATCGGCGACCACGCCGTGAACATCGCCGAGGCCGTCGAATACATGCTCGGCACGGCGCCGCTGCCTCCGCTTCCGGAGATGGAGGAGATGGTCCGGGTGGCGAACCGGATGCTGGGGGATGCGCTGGACGCGTTCGTCCGCGGCGATGCCGTGCTCGCCCGTGACGTCCTGCGCCGCGACGATCGTGTGGACGAGCTGCACCAGAACGTCTTCCGCATCCTGCTCACGCACATGATGGAGGATCCCCGTCGCATCAGCACCGGCATGGACCTCTACATCGTGTCCGGCAACCTCGAGCGCATCGCGGATCTCGCGACCAACATCGCGGAAGAGGTGGTGTACCTGGTGGAGGGCAGGACGATCAAGCATCACGCGGAGGCGCGGCGTGCGGCCGAGTAGCCGCCGGGCGGTGATGCCCTGCTTCGACGGCGACACGCGGCGGTGAGCGTGGCCCTGCTGCTTGACAGCGGCCCCTCGCCGCCCCCATTGTCCGCCGTTCGATCCATTGCCCGGCGCCGGCGCGACGCATCCCGTGATGGGGACGCGCTGATGCTTGCAGCGAGCGGTCGGTGAGCGCGCGCTGGCCGCGAGGTTCGCACGCGCCGGTCGCCGCCGGGCAGCAACCGGGCCAGGTGGTGGACGAGGCGCTGGAACAACTGCTGGTCGAGGTCGTCGGGGAGACGCAGCCGCAGCCGGCGGGCGTCTACAGCGACCTGCGCGGTCTGGGCGCGATCGTCACGGGTGGGGCGTCGGGCATCGGCCGCGCCATCGCGCTGGAGCTGGCGCAGAACGGCGTGCACGTCGCCTTCAACTACATCGACGACGGCGACGGCCGCATGGCGTCAGAGGCGGAGCGGACGGCCAACGAGCTGCGGCAGCTCGAGGTCCAGGTCCTCTGCGCCGAGTGTGACGTGCGGGATCCGCGCGCCGTGGAACGGTTCGTGCGCGAGGCACGGGAGTGCTTCGGGGCGCTGCACATCCTGGTGAACAACGCCGGGATCGCCCGGGACCGCGCGCTGTGGCGGATGACCGATGAGCAGTGGCGCGAGGTCATCGACACGAACCTGACCGGCGCGTTCAACATGATCCGTGCGGTCACGCCACTGTTCCGTGCGCAGCAGTACGGCAAGATCGTCAACGTCAGCTCCATCCACGGCATCCGCAGCGAGTTCGGCCTGGCCAATTATTCGGCCTCGAAGGCGGGGCTGCTGGCCCTGACGCGGTCCGCCGCCGTGGAGCTGGGGCCATCGAACATCAACGTGAACGCCGTCGCGCCGGGCTACATCCGGACGACGCGGCTCACCGAGGCGGTCCCCGCCGAGGTGCTGGACCGCGCCCGCGAGAAGAGCGTGCTCGGTCGCCTCGGCGACCCCCAGGACGTCGCCCACGTGGTGGTCTTCCTCTGCTCCGAGATGGCCCGCCACATCACCGGCGCCGTCATCCCGGTCGACGGGGGGCACCTCCTCTAGCCGTTGGATAACCGGACGCCGCGTGCGCGCCCGCGAAGGCCTGGCCGCCGCGGGGGGCGCACGGCCGGCGGCGTCATCGCAGCGACCTTCGACCGCGTGGTGGACCCATGGACTACCGGAACCTGAAGATCGAGATCCGGCACCCCGTGGCAACGATGACGTTGCACCGGCCTCCGCGGAACCTCCTGGACATCGACATGATCGAGGAGATCGCGGATGCGCTCCTGCGGATCCGCAACGACGCGGCCGTCGAGGTGCTGGTGCTGCGAGGAGCAGGGGGCAACTTCTGCGAGGGGTTGGACCTCCGTGAGCACGTGAAGAACCGGCTGCAGCGCCTGGTCCAGGTCTACAGCCGCGTATTCGAGACGCTGCGGATGATGGACGTCGTCTCGATCGCGGCGATCGAGGGCAACGCGGTGGGCGGCGGTTTCGAGCTGGCGCTCGGCTGCAACCTCATCGTGGCCGCGACGGACGCGCGTTTCGCGCTGCCGGAGGTCCGGCACGGCATCTTCCCGCCGATTGCGTGCATCATCCTGCCGCGGGTGACGCCGCGACGGCGCGCGATGGAGTGGATTCTCACGGGCAACGACATTCCCGCCGCGGAGCTGGAGCGGTACGGGTTGATCAACCGGCTGTTCCCGCCCGCCGAGTTCGAGGCCGGGCTGCAGGGCTTCCTCGCCGAGCTGACGCGCAGCAGCGGACCGGTGCTCCAGCTCGCCAAGCGGGCGCAGTACGAGGCCTACTACTCGACCTACGAGGAGGCGCTGTACAAGGTGCAGAACCTCTACCTGAGAGACCTGATGGAGCTGCAGGACGCGGAAGAGGGGCTGCGGGCGTACCGCGAAGGCAGGGAGGCGGTGTGGAGGAACCGGTGATGGAGCGCGCGGGCCGGCGCTGGGTTCGCCCGCTCGTCGCGGCGCTCGCGGCCGCCGCGCTGGCCGCATGCGGCGGCCGGCGCCAGGCGCCGCCCACGCCCGATGCACCGCCGCCGCCGCCCTTCCTCTCCGGCGCGACCGTCATGCTCCTGCCGCTCCAGGACGCCGGCTACGCGCGGCTCCCCACGGTGGACGGGGGCGCCGCGGGCGAGCAACTGGACGCCGAGCTGGCCTACTGGCTGCCCGAGCGCGGCGCCGGCGTGCGCTGGGTCCTGCCGGAGCGGCTCCGGGAGGTCCTTGCCCGCTCGCCCGGTCTGGGCATCGACCTCTCGAGCCTCGATGTCGCCGTGTTCCGCTACGCGCAGGTCCAACGCGTCGGCGACCCGCTCTTCGGCGACCTGGTCCGCCTCGGCGCGCTGGTCGACGCGCGCTTCGCGCTGATCCCCACATCGGCGGCGTACCGGCCCGGCCCGGACGGCCAGCCCGGGCGGCTCGAGCTGGCGGCGACCGTCATCGACTGCACCGACGGCCGGGTGCACTGGTTCGGCGTCGTGGCGAGCGAGCCCGGCCCCGCCGGCGCCCAAGCCACCGCCGCCAGCGCCGCACAGGCCCTCGCCCGGGCCCTGTTCCCGTGAGAGGCGCCCCATGCGTCGCTCGATCTCCGCCTGGCTCGCGGCCCTCGCCGTCGCCGCGCTCGCCCCGGCGTGCGACCTCCTGCGGCGCGAGGCGCCCATCCCCACGGCCGAGGAGGCCGCCGCTTACTACAAGGGCGCGGCCGGCCTGATCGGCGTGGAGGTGAGCGGGAACGTCGTCGAAGTCCGCATCCGCCAGCCCGAAAGCCAGCTCCGCCGCGGCGGCTCTCTCTGGGCCCGCGTCGGACCCTACGTCTATCTCTTCACACCGGGAACCCGCGACCTGTTCGAGGCGTACGGGGGCGTGGCCGCCGTCCGCGTCATCACGCTCGCGCCCGGCGACGTCGAGGTCGCGCGCGCGACGTTGAAGCGAGACGCGCTGAGCGATATCCTGTGGCGCCGCTCGATCAACCTGCTCGGCCTCGCCCTCGAGGAGGGCACGCGACGGCCGTCGCGGCTGGAAGACCTGGTCGAGTGGGGCGAGCGGCACACCGAGTATCGCTACAACCCGACCTACGTCCCGGAACACCAACGATGAAACAGACCGTCACGCTGATTCCCGGCGATGGGATCGGCCCGGACGTCACCGAGGCCGCCGTCCGCATCATCGATGCGGCCGGCGCCGCGATCGAATGGGACCGCCAGATCGCCGGGATCACCGCCATCGAGGCCTCGCTGCCGCCGCTCCCGGACGCCACGCTCGAATCGATCCGGAAGAACCGCGTCGCCCTCAAGGGGCCGCTCACCACGCCGGTCGGCACCGGGTTCCGCTCGATCAACGTCGCGCTCCGCAAGGAGTTCGACCTCTACGCCAACGTCCGCCCCGCGCGCACCCTGGTGCCCGGCGGCCGCTACGAGGACATCGACCTGGTCCTGATCCGCGAGAACACGGAAGGGCTCTACGTCGGCGTCGAGCACTACATCGGCATGGGCGACGACCCCAAGGCCGCCGCCGAGTCGGTGATGATCGTGACCCGCTACGGCGCCGAGCGCATCGTCCGCTACGCCTTCGAGTACGCGCTCAAGCACGGGCGCAGGAAGGTGACGCTGGCCCACAAGGCCAACATCCTGAAGTTCACCCAGGGCCTGTTCCTCGAGGTCGGCCGCAAGATCGCCGAGGAGTACGCCGGCCGCGTCGAGTTCGAGGACCGCATCATCGACGCGACCGCGATGCACCTCGTGCTGAACCCTCACCAGTTCGACGTGCTGGTGATGGAGAACATGTTCGGGGACATCCTGAGCGACCTCATGGCCGGCCTCGTCGGCGGACTCGGCCTGGCCCCCGGCGCCAACATCGGCCGTCACGCGGCGATCTTCGAGCCCGTGCACGGCTCCGCGCCGGACATCGCGGGCCAGGGGATCGCCAACCCCACCGCCACGGTGCTGGCCGGCTGCATGATGCTGGAGCACATCGGCCAGGGCGACGTGGCGGCACGCATCCGCCGCGCCCTCGAGACGACCATCCGGGAGGGCCGCGTGCTCACACGCGACCTCGGTGGGACGGCGACGACGAAAGAGTTCACGGACGCGGTGATCGCGGCGCTCTGAGGCGGGCGCCGCATCCGCCTCGCCCGCGTCCCGGCGGGCGGCGTCACGCGGCGCCCGCCGGGGCCCGGGGCTCGCCGCGACAGGCCTCGTTGCGCCGAGGGCGGGTGCGCGGCGCACGGTTGGTCCGGGGGCGGGACGTGGCGAAGCCCCCACACACACCGCGGCACGGGCGAGCGGGGTTGGATGTTGGCCGCGTCCGGCGCGGCGAAGTCCCCCACGCACCGCCCGCCCATGACGGGGCCGTGGAAGTTGGCCGCGCCAGACGCGGCGAAGTCCCGACAGCGACGCCGTAGGGCTCTGCGAGCATGGAAGTTGGCCGCGCCGGTCCGGGCCGTGCGCCCGGCTGGCGGGAAGCCCGGAGCCGACGAGGCGGGGCTGCGCGACGTGGGGTCGCTGTCGGTGAGGACGTGCGGGAGCAACGCAACGGCGCGTCTCCCGCCGCGGTTGCCGCTCGCGCCGCCCCTGTGCCGCCGTCCTCGCGCCGCCGGCGCTGGTCCTGCCCCGGCGCCGCCGTGACCGCTCCTCTCGTGTCGCTGGCCTTGCCCTCGCGCGGAGGATGACAGCGCCGACGAGGGCCACGCGAAGGCTGGCTGCGCCGAGAAAGACCGCGCTCGCCGCCGGAGCGTCGCGGTCGCCAGGCCGTGGTCACCCTGCTCGGCCGGGGGCGGCTGCCCCATTGCCCTCAGCCGCTCGTCGTTACATCTTTGGCGAAATACAGGTCACCCTGGGCCCGGCCAGCCGGCCGGCAACCAGCCGTATGACGCGCTCGCTCGTACGCTCCATCTTCGGCTTCGTCCTCGGCGTCGCTTTCGTCCTGGCGCGCGTCGAGGCGGGCGCCGGGGCGCTCCACTGCCCGCATCACGACGTGGTGCCGGGCGGCGCAGCGGCGGTCGTGGATGGGTCGTCCGGGCACGATGCGTCGCACCACGGCGGCTCGGGGGCCGGTACGGAGGTCGGCGTGGTGCATCCCGGCCACGGCGAGGACAGGGGGCACGGCGCGTGTACGTGCATGGGCGCGTGCCAGACTGCCACCGCGGTCTCGCTGCCCACGCCGAGCGTTGCGGTCCTGTTCCTGCGCCTCCCGCCGGCGCCTTCGCGGCCGTTGCTCGATGCACCGCTGGCCCCGCGGGTCGTGGCACAGCCACACTCCATCCCCTACGCCACCGCACCTCCCCGCATCGCCTGATCGCCTGACGTCAGCCGTCCGCTGACGGACGCCGTGGAGCGCCCGTGCGTCCGGCCGCCACCCATCCGCGCGGCCCGGTCGCCCTGGGCCGACGAACGCGCATTCGACAGATGTGGGGAGGAAACGGGATCATGCCTCGAAACCGACTCGCCGCCGCCCTGCGCGCGGTGATCGCATCCCTTGCATGTGGCGCGGCCGCGCTCGGTGTCTTCACGCCGGCGCCCGTCGCCGCCCAGACGACCGGCACCATCGCCGGCACCGTCACCGACGCGGACTCCAACCAGCCGGTGGCCGACGTGCGCGTCGGCATCCAGGAGCTGGACCGCTTCACGTACACGGACGCCGAAGGCCGCTACCGCTTCACCGATGTGCCGCCGGGCCGCTACACGGTGGTCACGGAGCTGCTCGGCCGCGCGCCTGCCCGCCGCACTGTCACCGTGACCGCCGGCGCCGAGGTCGTCGCCGACTTCCGGCTCGCCATCAACGCACTGAGCCTCGAGCAGTTCGTGGTCAGCGTGAGCCGCGAGGCCCAGCGTCGCAGCGAGATCGCGGCGTCGGTCGGCGTCGTCTCGGGCGAGGCGTTGCGGGAGACGCGGCCCGCGCATCCGTCCGAGGTGCTGGGCCAGGTGCCCGGCGTGTGGGTCAACCAGACCGGCGGCGAGGGCCACATGGCGGCGATCCGCCAGCCGCAGACCACGAACCCGGTCTACCTCTACCTGGAGGACGGCATCCCCACGCGTTCCACCGGGTTCTTCAACCACAACGCGCTCTACGAGATCAACCTTCCGCAGGCCGACCGGATCGAGGTGCTCAAGGGGCCGGCCACCGCGCTCTACGGCAGCGACGCGATCGGCGGCGTGATCAACGTCTCCACGCGGCCGCCGTCGGCGACGCCGCAGGCCTCGCTCACCCTGGAGGGCGGTTCGTACGGCTGGGCGCGGCTGCTCGGCTCCGCCTCCAACACGTTCGGGCGGAACGGCGTGCGCGTGGACCTGAACCTCTCGCGCACCGACGGCTGGCGTGAGGGCACCGCGTACGACCGCCAGAGCGCGACCGTGCGGTGGGACCGGCCCGTCGGCGAGAAGGGGAAGCTGCGGGTGGTCGCCACCGCGTCGCGCATCGACCAGCAGACCGCCGGCTCATCCGCGATCTCGCGCGACGACTACGAGAACAACCCCACGATCAACTACACGCCCATCTCGTACCGGAAGGTCGGCGCGCTGCGGCTCTCCGCCGCGTACGAGCGGACGGGCGAGCGCACGCTCGTCACCGTCACGCCGTACTTCCGGTGGAACACGATGGAGATGATCCCGAACTGGTCGCTGAGCTACGACCCGCTCGTACAGGAGACCGAGAACCTGTCGTTCGGGCTGCTCGCCCACGTGCGGCGGGACTTCGAGCCGCTGCGCGCCCGGGTCGTGGCGGGCGTGGACGTGGACATCAGCCCGGGCCGCCAGTTCGAACGCGCGATCGTGCCGGTGCGCAACGGCCCCATCTTCGAGTCGTACACGCTCGGGAACGTGATCTACGACTACGATGTCACGTTCCGCGGCGTCTCGCCGTACCTGCACGTGGAGTCCACGCCCGTCGAGCGCCTGCACCTGACCGCGGGCGTGCGCTATGACGACCTCGGCTACGACTACCACAACAAGCTCGACGTCGTCACGACCGGCCAGCACCGCCGGCCGCCGGACGCGGAGGTGAGCTACCGGCGCGTGAGCCCGAAGCTCGGCGCGACCTACACGATCTCGGATGCGCTCAACGTCTTCACCGCGTGGCAGCACGGCTTCCGGGCGCCCTCGCAGGGCCAGGTCTTCCGCCAGGGGCAGGCGGAGAACACGCTCGGGCTCGAGCCCGTCAAGGTCGAGAACATCGAGGCCGGGGTTCGCGGCCGTATCGCCGGGCGCTTGGACTACGAGCTCGCGGCGTACCGCATGACCAAGACGGACGACATCCTGACGCTCACCAACCCGGACGGCAGCCGCGAGACGGTGAACGCCGGCGAGACGTTGCACACCGGGATCGAGGCGGGGATCGGCGCCGAGCTGTACCCCTCGCTGCGCGTGGACGTGGCGTACTCCGTGGCGCGGCACACCTACGAGGTCTGGAAGCCGCGCGAGGGGCTGGACTACAGCGGCAACGAGATGGACAGCGCGCCCCGCGAGATCGGCAGCGCGCGGCTCGCCTGGTCGCCTGCGGCTCTGCGCGGCGGCAAGGCGATGCTCGAATGGGTGCGCATCGGCCGTTACTGGATGGACGCGGAGAACACGCACCGCTACCCCGGTCACGACCTGGTGCACCTGCGGGCCGAGATGCCGGTGAGCGAGCGGTTCCGGATCTTCGGCCGCGTGACCAACCTCTTCGACACGCGCTACGCCGAGCTCGCGAGCTACACCGAGGCGCGGGGCGAGGAGTTCGCGCCGGGATTGGGGCGGACGTTCTACGCAGGGATCGAGTATCGTTGAACCGTTGAGCGGAGACGACGACGCGATGACGCACCGCAAACGCGTCCACGCGCGCGTCGCGGCAACCGCCGCGGCCGCGCTCCTCCTGCTCGCCGGCTGCGGCCGCACGGGCCCGGAGTTCGGGCCCGTGCTCACGCTGGCGGCCGGCGGCGCGAGCAACCCGACGGTCGCGGTGGACCCGCGCACCGGCACCGTGTACGTGGCGTGGGTCGGCGCGCAGCCGGGCAGCGCGGACGTGTACCTCGCGCGGATCGAACGGGGTGAAGTGGGGGCGACGGTGCGGGTCAACGACATCGCGGGCGATGCCGCGCCGCACGAGCAGGCGCCGGCGCAGGTGGCCGTGGCGCCCAACGGCGACGTGCTGGTCCTCTGGCAGAACAACACGCCGGTCGAGGGCCGCCGCTTCCCGGCCAGCGACCTGCGCCTCGCTCGCTCGACGGATGGCGGGCGGACGTTCGAGCCGGCCGTGACGGTCAACGACGACGCGGGTGGACTGCCGTCGTCGCACACCTTCCATGACATCGCGGTCGCCCCGGACGGCACGGTCTACGTCTCCTGGATCGACTCGCGGGAGCGCGACCGCGTGCGCGCAGCGCTGGGCATCACCGACGAAGGCGGGCACGGCGGGCGTGACGGACACACAGCCGCGGACGGCGACGCGCCGGAGATGCCGTCCTCGGACGTGCGGGTCGCGCGCTCGACGGATGGCGGGCGCACGTTCGAGCCCGGCGTCGTCGTGGCGCGGGATGTCTGCCCCTGCTGCCGCACGTCGCTCGCCGTCGCGCCGGACGGGACGGTGCTCGTGGCGTGGCGGCGGGTGTTCGAGGGCGACGTGCGGGACATCGTGGTCGCGCGCTCGACGGACGGCGGCCGGACGTTCTCCGCGCCGGTGCGCGTGCACGACGACGGCTGGGTGATCCCCGGCTGCCCGCACGCCGGCCCGTCGCTGGCGCTGGACGGCGAGGGTCGCCTCCACGCGGCGTGGTACACCGGCCGGGAGGACCGGCAGGGCATCCATGTGGCGGCGTCACTGGACGGAGGCGCGAGCTTCGGCGCGCCGCGGCCGCTGCTGGCCGGCGGCTGGGTGCCGGTCTCCCTCGTCCGCCTCGCGGCGCTGCCGGATGGCGCGATCCTCGCCGCGTGGGACGACCGCCGCGACGAGCAGCACCGCATTGCCGTCGCGCGGCTGGACGGCTCCCGCGTGCGCGTGCTGGCCGACGACCTGGCCGGCCAGGCCCCGGCGGTCGCCGCCAGCGGGGGCACGGTGGCGGTCGCGTGGCTGGACGGCGAAGCCGTGCGGGCGCGGGTGGCGTACGCGGACGCGCGGTGAGAGCGCGAAGGGGGCGCCTCCCGCCGTCGGCGGCGGGCCCCGACGCCAAACGACCGGCGGGCCGCCGGATCCCCCGCGCCGGGGGCTCCGCCGCGATGCCGGCGGGTACTACGGGGGCGGACTCGACGACGTCGGCTCGGAAACGAGAACAGCCCCACCGGGAGGGCCGCTGGTGAAGCGAGGACTGCGCTCCATGGATCCTGTACCGACCCACGTCCGCGGGCGGCGCGCCGCCCTGTGCGGGGGGCTCCTGTTGGCGCTCGCGGTTGCGTGCGCGCCGGGCGACTACCGCCCCATCGCCACGGGGGACCGGGCGCCCGCCTATGCCGGCGCCACCCTCGCCGGCGACACGGTCTCCCTCGCACGGCTGCGGGGCGAGCCCGTGCTGCTCAACATCTGGGCGACGTGGTGCCCGCCGTGCCGGGAGGAGATGCCCCTGCTCCAGGCGCTGCACGAGGAGTACGGCCCGCGAGGCCTCCGGGTCATCGGCGTGAGCATTGACGCCCGGGGCGCAGAGAGCGCCATCCGGGAGTTCGTCGAGGAGTACGGCATTGGCTTCACCATCCTTTACGACCCCGACGGCCGGGTCACCCGGGCGTTCCGGAGCGCAGGCGTCCCGGAGACGTTCCTGATCGGCCGGAACGGCCGCGTCGCCGGCCGGTGGATCGGGATGCTGAAGCCCAGCGACCCCACCATCCGGGAGCGGATCGAGAAGGCCCTCGGCGGGGAGTGACGGGAGCGCTCCCCGCCCCTGGCACCCGCCCGCCTCCCCCGCTATCTTGCCCGGACGCCGCAACCATCACCGAAAGAGAGACCATGCCACGGTTCCAGGGCATCGACTACTTCGACATCGACTCACTGCTCACCGAGGAAGAGCGCATGGTGCGGGACACCGTGCGCGAATGGGTGGACGAGAAGCTGCTGCCGATCATCAACGACGCCTACATCGAGCGCCGCTTCCCACGGGAGCTGATCCCGGACATGGCGGAGCTGGGGATGCTCGGGGCGAACCTCCCGGAGGAGTACGGGTGCGCGGGGCTGAACAACGTCGCCTACGGGCTCATCATGCAGGAGCTCGAGCGCGGCGATTCGGGCGTCCGCTCCTTCGCCTCCGTCCAGGGCGCGCTGTGCATGTACCCGATCTACGAGTTCGGCAGCGAGGAGCAGAAGCGGAAGTGGCTGCCGCGCATGGCCAAGGGCGAGGTGATCGGCTGCTTCGGGCTGACGGAGCCGGACTACGGCTCGAATCCGGGCGGGATGATCACCACCGCGCGCAAGACCAGCGACGGCTGGGTGCTGAACGGCACCAAGATGTGGATCACCAACGGCTCGATGGCGGACATCGCCATCATCTGGGCCAAGACGGGTGATCTGGACGACCCCTCGTCCATCCGCGGCTTCATCGTCCCGACGGACACGCCGGGCTTCAGCGCGCGGGACCAGAAGGGCAAGCTCTCGCTGCTCGCCTCGGACACCAGCGAGCTGGTGCTCCAGGACGTGCACGTGGGCGACGACGCGCTGCTGCCCAAGACGTCGGGGCTCAAGAGCGCGCTCATGTGCCTGACCCAGGCGCGCTACGGCATCGCATGGGGTGCCGTCGGCGCCGCCATGGCCTGCCTGGACGAGGCGCTCCGCTACGCCAAGGAGCGGATCATGTTCGGCAAGCCGATCGGCGCCACGCAGATCCAGCAGGTCCGGCTGGCGGACATGCTGACCGGCATCACGCAGGGCCAGCTCCTGGCGCTGCAGCTCGGCCGGCTCAAGGACCGGGGCGTGCTGCGGCCGCAGCAGGTCTCGCTGGCGAAGCGCGCCAACGTGGACATGGCTTGCAACGTCGCGCGCGAGGCACGGCGTTTGCTCGGGGCCAACGGCATCCTCATCGAGTACCAGGCCATGCGCCACATGGCGAACCTGGAATCCGTCTACACCTACGAGGGCACACACGACGTGCACTCACTCATTCTGGGCCAGGACCTGACCGGCTTCAACGCGTTCTAGCGGCGGCCGGAACAGGCGACAGCGAGCGCAGCCTTCACCGACGGGGGCGGCCCGGGGGCGCCCCCGTTTTCGTCCCACCATCCGGAGAGGAGGCACGCACATGAAGGCCCGCGACATCATGACCTCGGACATCGAGGTCGTCACGCCCAACGACCCGGTGAGCCGTGCCGCCCAGCTCATGCGGGACGCCGACGTCGGCATCATCCCCGTCGTGGACGACGCCTCCAGTATGCGTCTGCGCGGCGTCATCACCGACCGCGACATCACGGTCCGGCACGTAGCCGAGCGTCACGAGCAGGAGTGCCGGGTGGGCGATCACATGACCGATGGCGACATCCGCACCGTGACGCCGGACACCGATGTCGAAGAGGTGGCCCGGATCATGGAGCGGGAGCAGGTCCGGCGGATCCCGGTCGTCGAGGACGGCGACCGCCTGGTGGGGATCATCGCCCAAGCCGACCTGGCTCGGGAGGAGGCGCCCAGCCTCGAACGGCTCGGGGAGGTGCTCGAGGGGATCTCGGAGCCGAGCGGCGGGACGCCGGGCTCGCGGCGCCGGTAGGGGGTGGGGGCAGGGGCGCCGGGGCGGCAGCGTGCCGGGAACCGCGGCCCGCCCGGGTGTACGAAAATGGCGGAACGGTGCCGCTTCCCGTGCCCCCGGTTGACTTCCTGTCTCGATGGGGTTAGTTTAAATGTCTCCTGAAAAGGAGCGTGCACCCGGCGGGTGCGGCGCAGTGCGCGGCCCCCCAGCGCCGCCGCGCCAGCGGGCGCGCACGCTCCTGGATGCGCCCGTAGCTCAACTGGATAGAGCGTTGGACTACGGATCCAAAGGTTGGGGGTTCGACTCCTCCCGGGCGCACTGGAGCGGGACGGGACGCGACGTCCGGTCCGGGGTATGATGAGGGGTCCGGGAACGACGTCGCCCCGAACGCTGTTTGATAAGATGGGAAGCGAGTGCGGACCGCGGCCGTCCGTGCGGCGGCTGAGGAAAGTCCGAGCTCCACAGGGCAGGGTGCCGGGTAACACCCGGGCGCGGCAACGCGACGGAAAGTGCCACAGAGAACAGACCGCCGATGGCCCCGTATGGGGATCAGGCAAGGGTGAAACGGTGGGGTAAGAGCCCACCGCGCTTCCCGGTAACGGGGGCGGCACGGTAAACCCCACCCGGAGCAAGGCCAAGCAGGGACGATGGCGTGGCCCGCGCCGCTGCGACCACCAGGTCGCGGGAGTCCCGGGTAGGCCGCTTGAGGCGGCGGGAGACCGCCGTCCCAGATAGATGGTCCGCCTCCTCCGCGCTGGACGCGTCGGCGCGAGCCGGCGTCGCCTGGCGAGGCAGGAGACAGAACTCGGCTTATTCGCTTCCCATCGCATCTCGGCGCGCCCGTAGCTCAGTTGGATAGAGCGTCGGCCTCCGGAGCCGAAGGTCAGAGGTTCGAATCCTCTCGGGCGCACTGGAAGAGCGGCAGGATCGCGAATCGCGGTTCTGCCGCTCTTTGCGTTCCAGCTCGGGCCTCTCGCCGCATTCGCGTTTTCGAGTACGACGGCGTCGGCGAGAGAGGTGCGTCTCGAGCAGCGCAGCGTCCACGGCGCCGGAACCGAAACTCCCGCGAACCGCGCGGCGTAGGTGGAGTACGGCGCACCGCCGCGTTGAGCGGGACCGGGAGGATGCGCAGAGGGTCTCGTCGCGAGGGCGGGGATCCCGTACCGGCTGACCCAGGGCAGGCCGCTCGCGTGGCAGAGCCCGGCAGACCAACAGCTCGTCATCCGTGGCGCGCAGCGGAATCCTGATCCTCGGCCTGATGCTGAAGGCGGCCTGCGCCTCCCGCGGGCCGCAACCCACAGTCTCACCGATCCCATCCGTTGCAGCCGCAACCCCGGCCTCGCTCCCCCAGCGCTGGCGCGCGACGCTCGATACGCGAGCCGTGGGCGCTGTGGAGACCGTCCTGTGGTTCGACTGGGCAGCCATCGCCCACGTGACGGCGCGCTCCAGGGCGGGTGCGCTGCCGGTGGTCGTCGGGAGGTGGCGGTCGCTGCTCGCGCGGGTCTTCGGCGCTGACCTGGGGAAGGGCGCGCTGCTCCACCTCCGCGAGGGCCGGCTGGCGGTGCGAAACGACAGCCTTTCCCTCGATGGTCGTCTGGTGAGCCCGGTCTTCCGGCTGCGCGTGCACGCGCACGTCACGGAGCAGCGGCTGACGGGAACGCTGACCACTCGCGCGGGCGAGCCCCCCGGCCGAATCGAGGCGGTTCCGTTCGACGGCGGTCTGCCCCTCCGAGACTACGCCGACCTCGTTCCCAGGATGAAGGCGGCGACGGCAGAGCACATCTACGATCCCGCCATCCTGGAGCGATCGGAGTGGGTGTCGTTCTGGGAGCGGCTCGCGGCTCCGGCGCGCTCGAGACGACCCGGAGGCCCTCTTCGCCGTCTACGATGCAGCCCGCGGGCTGAAGCTCTCGCACTTCGCGCTGCTGCGGGCCGGCGAGCGGCGGGAAGGGGGACCGGCCGCGCCACGCTGGTCGGTGAGCGGACGGCGGGCGCGATGCTCTCGTCGGAAGAGATCCCCTTGGGCGACGGCTGGACGCTCCTGCTGCCGACCGCGGACTTCTACACGCCCGATGGGAAGCGGATCGAGGGGCGGGGCGTGGAGCCGGTCATCGCTTCCCCATCCGCACGGGCACTGGAGGTGGCGTTGGGGACGGTGGGCGGCGAGTCACGATTGTAGTGCTCCGGCTACGGCTCGAGCTGCCGCCGAGTCCGCACCGACGGCCCCGGCCACACCCGTCACCGGGTAGCGACGCCCGGGCCGCCTTTCCGCCCAGCCAGCCGCATCAGCACGACCGACTCCACGCCCAGCGAATCCCGACGCAAGGCGAGGGCGTGGTCGGAGCCGATGTCGAGGAGCTCGACATCCGTGGGGAGCCGCACGGTGCGGATCGCGCGCCCCTCGCGGTCGAACGCGACCAACGTCGTCGTCTCCTCCCACGGGAACGAGTAGAGGCGCACCCAGAGCAGACCGGATCGGTCGAAAGGCAGGCCCGAGAAGAACGGCAGCGTGTCGCGCGGGGCGACGAGGCCGGTGAACCGGTCGCGCCGTTCCTGGAAGCCCTCGGGGCCGGTGGCACGGATGTGCTCGATCATGCGCTCCGAGCCCCGGCGCGTGGGGCGGCGCGCGGCCAGTCCGAGGTGGATCTCGAGTTCGGGGCGGCCCGCCTCGTCGGTGATCAGGGTCCCGGGGTATGCCGCGTCGCCGAAGGCGAGCCGGTCCGGCCCGGCCGCGAAGGAGCCGTCGGGGCAGAACGGCACCGGCTGGATCCAGATCTCGTGGGGGCGCTCGGAAAGGACGAACGAATGCGCGTCCTGGCCGGGATCGGTGCGCATCGTGTCGAGATCGCCCGTCGCCCGGTCGAAGCGCAGCACGCGGATCGAACCGCAGCCCCTGCCCGGTGAGACGGGTCCGAAGCCGGGGGCCGGCCCGAGGGCGAAGTAGAGATCCCCGCCACGCGCCGGTCCGGCCACGCGCCGCCAGAGGCCGACGAGCCCGAGGCCGACCCGCCAGGAGGCGAGGTACCGGCCGTCGGCGGAGAAGACCGAGACCCGGTCGTAGCCGCTGTCGTACGTGAAGATCGAGTCGCCGCCGATGGCGCCGATCCACGTCAGGTGGCGGAACTCGCCCGGGCCGTCGCCTTTCCTGCCCAACGACCGGAGCAGTTTGCCATCCCCCCTCCGAAGGTCAGCACCTCGTGGTTGCCGGCGTTCGCCACCGCGATCTCGTCGCCGAGCATCACTGCGCCGACGACGCCGTACAGCCGCTCGGGGTTGCCGAGGTCCACGCTCGTCTCGACGCCGTACACCGGCAGCGCGTCGAGGCGTTCGAGGTCGTTGCGAGCGATGGCGACGCCCGGTTCAGATCGGTGCAGTTGGCTCTGCGACGGATCGGTGCAGCCCCACAGCACGAGCGCGGCGACGGTTGCGCTCAGCGCGAGCCCGGGCCTCGGCAGCGCTCCGTTCGCAGCTCGGCCCTCCGGCGGCGTCAGCCGCACCGGGGGATACGCCCCCGCCGCAGGAGACGACGTCGTCCCCTGGCGCGAGCGGTGGCACGTCTCTCGCGCCTTGGGCCCGTGGGCGTCTCGCGGACTCGGCCTGGAGCTTCGCATGGCCGCCTCTCACGCTGATGCGTTCATTGCGGCGCTGCGCCGCCTCGAGGAGCACGGCGACGTCGAAGCGATGGTCACCCTTTTCGCAGAAGACGCGGAGCTGTCCAGCCTCACGGATGCGGCACCCCACCATGGCCGCGAGGGCGCTAGGCGGTACTGGGAAGCGTACCGCGACTCCTTCCAGGAGGTGCGCTCGGAGTTCCGCAACGTGGTCTCGGGCGACGACGTCGTCGTCCTCGAGTGGACCAGCCACGGCCGTGGCGCGGAGGGCAGGGCGTTCGAGTACGACGGCGTGAGCGTCGTCGAGTTCAGGGATGGCAAAGTGCGCCGGTTCCGTGCGTACTTCGATCCCGCCGCGCTCGAGCCGGTCCTGTCCCGCAAACGGGTCTGACCGCCCCCTCACGAGTACCCCATCCACACCACCACCACCAGCGCCACCGAGCCGACCAGCCACACCTTCAGCATGAACGGCACGACGAAGCGCAGCCACCGCTCGAACGGGATGCCCGCCATGGCGAGCATGCCGATGATGACGGGGTTGGTCGGCACGAGGATGTTGGTGAAGCCGTCGCCGAACTGGAAGGCGAGGACGGCGACCTGGCGGGAGAGGCCGATCACGTCCGCGAGCGGCGCCATGATCGGCATCGTCACATAGGCCTGCCCGCTGCCGGACGGGATCAGGAAGTTGGTCAGGCTCTGCACGACCAGCATCCCGACGGCGGCGAGCGAGGGGCCGAGCGTCTGGAGCGGGACGGAGAGGCCGTGCACGATGGTGTCGATGACCTGGCCGTCCTCGAGCACGACCTGGATCGCGCGGGCGAAGCCGATGAGCAGCGCCGTCACCGTCAGCTCCGCCGCGCCCTCGCCGAACGTCGCGGCCGCGCGGTCCGCTGGGATGCGTGCGATCAGCGCGAGCACCAGTGCGAGGGCGAGGAACAGCGCGCTCATCTCGACCAGGTACCAGCCCCAGCGCGTGAGCCCAACGATCAGCACTGCGAGCGCGGCCACGAGCGTGAGCAGGACCAGCATGTGCGTGCGCGTGACCGTGGTGGCCGTGCCGGGCCGCTCGATGGGCGGCGGCGGCGCGTCCGCAACCAGGCTGGTGGACGGGTCCGCCTTCACGCGGCGCGCGTACCGCCACAGGTGGTGCACGCCGAGGGGGACGAAGACCGCGGTCAGCACGAGCCGGTAGTCGAGCCCGGACGCGGGCGGCAGGCCGGCCACGTCCTGCGCGATCAGCACGGTGAAGGGGTTGATGGTCGCGACGCCGTAGCCGACGGAGTAGCCGATGGTGATGATCCCGACGCCGGTCACGGCGTCGTAGCCGAGGGCGAGGGCGAGCGCCACGAGAATGGGCACGAACGGCAGGTACTCTTCCGCCATCCCGATCGTGCTCGAACCGGCCATGAACACGACCACGCCGCCGAGGATCAGCCAGATGGGCCTGTGGCCCAGGCGCCGGAGCGCCGCGCCGAGGAACGCGTCCACGGCGCCGGTCGAGCGAAGCACGGCGAACGCGCCGCCGATAATGAAGATGAAGAAGATGATCTCGCTGGCGGCGGCGAGCCCCCGCGGGATGGCGGTGAAGACGGTCAGCGGCGAGAGCCGCGGCGCGTCGGGGATGTGCTCGAACGTGCCGGGCACGACCTGCAGGCGGCCGTGCTCGTTCTCCACACGCTCGTAGCGGCCTGCCGGCAGCACGTAGGTGAGCAGCAGCGCCGCCGCGATCATGAGGAAGAGGAGCACGAGGGTGTGCGGCACGCGGAAGCTGCGACGTCGAGCCATGGGGCGACCTCGTCCCGGCTGGATCGTTGGGTTCTTGGACGGCAGGCACGGTAATGCACCGGCGGCCGGCAGGGAAGGGCGGGGCGGCGCCGAGGTGCGCGGCGCGCCGTTCGGCCCCAAACGGACCCCCGGCCCGGCGGGGGGTATAGACCATTGAGGTGGCCGTGAGCACTGCCGGTCCGACAAGGCAGGTGCGTAGCCGCGACCTTTTCTCTCCGGAATAGGAGCGAAGCAGAGATGCTGGTCCAGGTCAACAGGGATCGGAACATCGAGGGGAGTGCCGCGCTGGCCGAGCGCGTCGAGGCGACGCTGCGCGAGGCACTGGATCGTTTCAGCAACCGGATCACACGGATCGAAGTCCACCTGAGCGACCACAACAGCGCGAAGGGCGGTGCCAACGACAAGCGCTGCGTGCTCGAGGCGCGCCTCGCCGGGTTGAAGCCGATCGCGGTGAGCCACGAGGCGCCGACCATCTGGCAGGCGGTGGACGGCGCGACCCGGCAGCTCGAGCGTTCGCTGGACAGCACGCTGGGGCGGCTGCGAGACCGGTGAGGCGCCCCGCCGGCGGCCAGGGAAGAATTCCCCGTTCCCGTCCGCCGGCGCCCGACCGCGAGCTGTGTGGTATGCGATAACTTGTTGCGCCTTAATCACTTGCGCTGTAGGCCCGGTCCGGCACGCCGGTTGCCCTCCCCTGGGCGGCCCCGCTCCATGGGCGGGGCTCGACAACCAACCCCCAGAGGAGGTCGGCAATGCACGGAGTCTCGAAGGCTGCTGGGATCGGGCTGGTCGTGGCGGTGGTGTTCGCCACCAACGCAGCGACGACGGACCGGGCGCCGGTCGCGCCGCTGAGCGAGTGTGAGATCACGGTGGAGGCGGAGTCGGTGCCGGTGCGGCCCGATTCGGTGGTGCTGAGGTTGGTCTACTCGGAGCCGATCGGCGAGGAGCTGGTGGCGCAGCTCGAGGAGGAGAGCGGCGTCCGGGTCGTGAAGGTCGAGCGCGAGTCCACCGAGCCGCTGGCGGTGCGGGTGACGCTGAACACCAGCGAGGCGAAGGCCGGCGAGTGGAACATCTCGCTGAAGGGCGAGAACGGCGAGTGCCGGGGCAAGGTCAAGGTCGCTGCGCCGGAGGACACGCCGCCGGACGGGACGTTGCACTGATCAGCGTGGAGTGCCCCCCGCGGTGTCCTCGGGCCTGGCGGGGGGCGCCCGCGGCGCCGTCGTCCTTCCCAGGTCGATCTCCTTCAGGCGTTCCAGCTCGTCCTGGAGCGCGCGGATACGGCTGTCCTTGTACTGGGCCTCGTTCTCCAGCCGCTCGATGACCCGGCGGAGAACATCGAGCATCTCGTCCCGGACGTCGATGCGCGTCTCGAGCCAGGTGATGTGGCGGCGGAGTTCGGCCACGTCCTGGGTCAATCGTTCGATTTCCCGTTCGTACTGCCCGATGCGGTCCGTGAGGCGCTGGATCTCGGCGAGGAGGGCCAGCAGCCGGTGCGCTTCATCGCGGTACCGCGTGTTCGGGTAGAGCCGCTGGAGGCGTTCGATCAAGACGCGCGCCGAGTCGGGGTTGAAGACCGGACTCTCGGGCGAGCCGTAGGTGAGCGCGGCGCGGAACAAGGCGCGTTCCTGCTCGTGCAGCTCCGGACTCGCGTGGAAGGCCCGGGCGGCGGCTTCGTAGCGGTGAGCTTCGAAGTGCTCGTCGAACGGGGTCGTCGTCGCGCAAGCGGGCACGAGGATGAACGCGACGAGCCCGAACGCGCGCAGGTCAACCCGCATGGCTCAACGCCTCCTCGTACCGGTTGTGCGCGGCACGGATCGCGGCGTCCGGCACCCGGAGCGCGCGCGGCAGCAGCATGCAGAAGATGCTGCCGCCTCCCGGCCGGTCTTCCACCCAGAGGGCGCCGCCGTGCGCGGCGACGTTCTCCCGGCAGATGGTGAGCCCGAGCCCGACGCCTCGCCCGTGCACTGCGCGGCCGGCTCTCGTTTGATAGAACCTCTCGAAGATCCGCTCCTTCTCCTCGTCCGGGACGCCGGGGCCGCGGTCCGCGACCGTGATGAGCACCACGCCGGATTCCGGGTCCGGCCGCCGGAGCGCTCGCCACCGCTCCTCGGGCACGCGGTCTGGCCGGGTGGCGGCGTACTGCGTCGTCACGGCGACGCCGCCGCCCTCCGGCGAGAACTTGATGGCGTTCTCGAGGAGGTTGTCCAGGACCCGGCGGATCCGCTCCGCGTCGCATTCCAGGAGGATGGCCGGATCCTCGAACGTGGTGGTGATGCGGACCCTTCGCTCCGCCGCGGCCGGCTCGATCTGCTCGACGGCGTGGCGGACGAGCAGATCGAGCCGGTGCAGTCCGAACTCGGGAGCGAGCGCGCCCGCCTCGATGCGGGACAGCTCGAGCAGCTTGGCGACCATGGCGGAGAGGCGTTCGCCGGCCTGCTTGTTGAGCAGGAGCAGGTTCCGCTGCTGCTCGGTCAACGTGCCAGGCACCTCGTCGAGGAGGATGTTGACGGTCTCCTGCATCGAGGCGAGGGGCGTCTTCAGGTCGTGGGAGACCTTGGAGATGAAGTCGCGCTTCATCCCATCCAGCTCCGCCAGCCGCTCGGTCATCGTGTTGAAGTGGCGCGCGACCTGCGCGAATTCGTCGTTGCGGCTGGTGTCGAGCCGATAGCGGAAGTTCCCCTCGGCGATCTCGTGGGTTCCGCGCTTGAGCCGGGCGAGGGAATCGGAGATCGAGCGGATGATGAGCGCCGAAATGAGCACGCTGAGCAGGAGCGCGGCGGCAGCGGCGATCCACGAGAGGCGCTCGGCCGCGCGGGCCGCGCTGGCGGACCGCTCGAGGCGCGCCAGCATCGCCTCCTGCGAGGCGTCTCCCAGACTCCGGGTCAGCGCGTGGAGCGTGTCCAGGTGTTGGCCAAGCAAGGCCAGCAGGCTCGCGCTCCCGACGGACGAGGGCGCGTGGACGATGGCGGGTAGCTCGTCCCCCAGCGGGCGGAACCGGTCCCACGCCTCGACCAGCGCGACGAGGCGCGCGGTCTCTTCCTCGCTCAGCGACACGGTTTCGAGGTGATGCAACGCAGCGTCGAACTCGTCGCAGATCTGCCGGAACTTCTCCAGGTAGCCCCGGTCGCGCGTGACCGCGTACTTGCTGGCGTTTTCATCGAGCTGGGCGATGAGCTGGAGCTGCTCTGCCGTGCCCGCGAAGACGCGCGATGAGATGGCCAGCAGCTCGTAGCTCGTGGACACCGCCTCGCGGGTCACGCCGACGTGGTAGATGAGGACGCCGACGAGGATGGCGCCCTGCACGCCGAACGCCCCGCCGAGCTTCGTCGCGACCTTCATGACCGGGCGGCTGCCTTGGCGTAGGTCTTCAGCTTGTTCCGGATCGTCTTCACGTCCAGTCCGAGCTGGCGAGCTGCCTCCGCCTTGTTGTTGCCCACGCGTTCCAGCGTCTGGAGGATCAGGAGCCGTTCCGCGTCGGCAAGTGTCGTGCCGAGCGGGAGCATGAGCGTGGCCGGCGCGCCGGGCTCCAGCGCCTGGAGGTACGGCGGCAGGTGGGATGGTTCGATCCAGCCGGTCTGCGCGACGATCACGGCGCGCTCGATCACGTTGCGCAGTTCGCGGACGTTGCCGGGCCACGAGTGCGACTCGAGGCGCTCGAGCGTGCTCTTGCGGATCCCCTCCACGCGCATGCCGTGCTTCGCGTTGAACATCCGCACGAAGTGGTGCGCCAGGAGCGGGAGGTCTCCGCGCCGCTCGCGGAGCGGCGGCAGGGTCAGTTCGAAGACGTTGAGGCGGTAGTACAGGTCTTCGCGGAGGCGCCCCTCGCGCACGGCCACCGCGGGTGGAACGTTGGTCGCCGCGAGGACGCGGACGTTGACGGTCACCTCGCGGGTGCCGCCGAGCCGCCGGACACGGCCGTCCTCCAGGATCCGCAGGAGCTTCGGCTGGAGCGCAAGCGGCATCTCCGCGATCTCGTCCAGGAAGAGGGTGCCGCCATCCGCGAGCTCGAAGCATCCGGGTCGCGACCGGGTCGCCCCGGTGAAGGCGCCCTGCTCGTGGCCGAAGATCTCGCTCTCGATCAGCGATTCGGGGATCGCCGCCGCGTTGACGGCGACGAACGGGCCGTTGCGGCGGCTGCTCAGGGCATGGACCGTGCGCGCCACCACCTCCTTGCCCGTCCCGCTCTCGCCGGTGATGAGGGCCGGTGTGTCGCTCTTGGCGAGGAGCTCGATCAGCCGGAACTGCTCCCGCATCACCTTGCTCTCGCCCAGGAGCTCGCCCAGCCCGGCGTTCTGGTCGAGCCGACTCTCGAGGGCGCGGACCTCCTCGCGCTCGCGCAGCTCGCGGGCCGTCGCTTCCAGCAGCATGTGGAGGGACGGGTAGTCGAGCGGCTTGGTGAGGAAGTCGCGGGCGCCTCGTTTCATCGCCTCGACCGCCGAGTCGATGGTGCCGTGCGCGGTGATCAGGATGACGGGCACGGACGGGTCATGGTGGCGCAGGCGCTCGAGGAGCTCGAGCCCTGAGCTGTCCGGCAACACGACATCCGACAGGACCACGTCCGGCCGCCATTCCTCCATGACGCGCACCGCCTCCTCCGCGGTGGCCGCCGTGCGTGGTTCGAAGCCCCAGTTCGCGATCCGTAGGGAGAGGACCTCGCGCACTGCGGATTCGTCGTCGACCACGAGGACCTTCATACAGCTCGCCTCTGTCGCAAGAATCCCAGTGGTTGTTGCCGACGTCGGGTCCTACACCGCCCGGCGCGGAGGGGTGCCACTCTCGGCCGGAGAGCCGGCGCGTGGCCCCGCGGCCCCCGTGGACCGCCGTGCGGCGGCGGTCCGCCAGAGCAGGCGCGGTAACGTGTGCTGGTGACGCTCGCTCAGCCGCGGGCGCTCACCGCCTCCGCTCCTTCAGCGCGAACGCGACGACGTGGTCGCCGAGGTCGTTGAGAAACGCGCCGTGCCCGCCAGCCGCGATCACGACGTACTGCTTCCCGTCAGGGCGCAGCCGGTACGTCATCGGCGTGGCCTGTCCGCCCGCCGGCAGCCGGCCCTTCCACAGCTCCTCACCGGTCTCGATGTCGAACGCGCGCAGATAGTTGTCCAGCGCCGCGGCGATGAAGACGAGCCCGCTCGCGGTGACGAGCGGCCCGCCCATGTTGGGCACGCCGAGCCGGATCGGCAGCGGCAGGGGCGCCGCGTCTCGGATCGTGCCAAGGGGCACCTGCCACTTCTTCTCGCCCGTCTCCATGTCGACGGCCACGAGCAGGCCCCACGGCGGCGGAGTACACGGCACGCCGAGCGGCCCCATCAGCACGTGCTCGCGGTACACGCCGTACGGTGTACCGAGCTGCGCGCCGTACTCGCCGTCCCGTCGTCGTGGACCGCGCAACTCGCGCTCCCACTCGTCGCGCGGCAGGAGACGGGCAGAGGAGGCGCCGCGGTTCAGGTTCAGCACGAGCAGGTGGCGGCGCGGGTCGTAGGCGGCACTCCCCCAGTTCGATCCGCCCACGTACGACGGCACGATCAGTGTGCCCTCGAAGCTCGGCGGCGTGAACGGGCCATCATAGCGCAATGCGGCGAGCTTCTCTCGGCACACCCTGCGGTCCCACGGCGTGAGCCCCCACGCGGAGTCCGGCGTGAAACGCTCGGGCAAGAGTGGCGCGGGATGTGTGGGGAACGGCTGCGTCGGCGACGCACGCTCGCCGGGAACATCGCTCGCCGGAACGGCTCGCTCTTCGATGGGGAACAGCGGCTCACCGGTCTCGCGGTGCAGGACGAAGACGTGGCCCATCTTCGTCGGCTGGATGACGGCGGGGACCAGGCGGCCGCCGACGGGCACATCGGCGAGCAACGGCTGCGACGCGACGTCGTAGTCCCACAGGTCGTGGTGCACGACCTGATAGCTCCAGACCACCTCGCCCGTCGCCGCGCGCAGCGCGACGACAGAGTTCGCGTGGCGGTTCGAGCCCGGCCGCTCGCCGCCGTAGAAGTCAGGCGAGGCACTGCCCGTCGGCACGAAGACGAGGCCGCGCTCCGGGTCGGCCGCGAGCGGCGCCCACGCATTGCCGCCGCCCGTCCTCGCCGCCGCTTCGGGCGTCCACTCGCCCCACGCATCGGCCGAGGGTGTCCGTGGGATGGGATCCCACTTCCAGCGAAGCTCGCCGGTGCGCGCGTCGTAGCCGCGGACGATGCCGCGCTCGGAGTCGACGCGACGGTTGTCCCCGATCGCGGAGCCGGTGACGAGGACAGCGTCCACGACCACCGGCGGCGACGTGAGCACGTACTGCCCCTCGTCGATCTCGCCGACATCGATCTTGAGGTCCACCTGCCCGTTCTCGCCGAACTCCGCGCACGGGCGCCCGGTCACGGCGTCCAGCGCGACGATGCGCGCGTCCAGCACGGGCAGGAAGATGCGCGCGGCGCACGGCGCGTCCGGTGCGGAGTCCGGATCCGTCCACGCGGTCACGCCGCGTGAGGTCAGGTGCTCGGCGTAGAAAACGGTGAGGTCGAGGCCGGGGTCGTACGTCCACTTCTCCGCGCCGGTTTCCGGGTCGAGGGCGACGACGCGGCTGAACGCGGTGCTGAGGTAGAGCGTGCCACGGAACAGGATCGGCGTCGTCTGGAACGCGCTCTTTCGGGCGTGGACGGAACCGTCCGACACATCGCCTGTCCGGTATGTCCACGCGACTTCGAGCGCGCGCACGTTGTCGCGCGTGATCTGCGTGAGCGGCGAGTAGCGGGTGCCGCCGGCATCACCGCCGTACGCGTCCCAGCCGGCGATCGGCCCGCTGTAGTCGAGCGCGACGGCGCGCGGGCCTCGAGCAGCGACGGCGACGAGGGCGAGGATCGCCATCGCGGCGCTGAGGATGAGGAGGCTGCTGCGCGCACGGGTGGTCATGGATCCGCTCCGAATCTCTGGCTCGACGTGAGCCGAGCAGCCCTTATGTTGGGCTGCTCGGCGTTGTGCGGCAACGCGTGGGGCCGCGCGCGGGGCAGCAGTGGAGCATCTGGTGCGTGACCCCGTGAGGCCGCATGGAGTGACGCGCGCCCTTGCGCGCCGCTCGGCCTGCGACGCATGATCCGGACATCCACCCCGACCGAACAGAAACCGGAAGGCAGCGCATGACGGTGCCCACGCATCCGGCGCCCCGGGCCGTTGTCGTCCCCGCGATCGTCAGGCGGGCGAGCGCGACGCCACGGTCGTGGAGGGCGGGAGCGCATGGCACGGCGTGGGGTACGGTCCGAATCGGGAGCAGAGCGGCTGCGGCCGCCCGCCCGGGGAGGAGGATCGTGCGAGACTTCGCAGTGTGCGTCCACGTCGGTCACGAACCAGCGGCGCGGCCCCGGCCGCGCCCGTCGGCAGGAGTCGACCGTTGAGCGCGGGGCTGGTCCTGATCCTGGTGGTCGTGGGCGCCTATGTCGCGGCACACCTGGCCTCGGAGTGGCTGGCGCGGCGGTACCTGATCGTCTCGGGCGCCGAGTACCTGCTGCTGGGCGTCCTGCTCGGCCCTCAGGTGTCGGGCATGATCAGGCCCACGACGGTCGGCGACTTCGCGCCGTTCATGACCCTCGCGTTCGGTTGGATCGGCGCGCTGGTCGGCGCCCAGTTCCGGCTGCCGGAGCTGATGCGGATCCCGCGCGTGATGTACCGGGTCGCGTGGCTCGAGGCGCTGTTCTCGTTCGCCACGGTGGCCGGCATCATGGCGGCGACGCTGATGTGGTGGTTCGGCCTCGCGCGCGGGGAGGTGGTCCGGCCTGCGATCGTGCTGGGCGCCATCGCGGTGGCGTCCGCGCCGGCGGGCATCGCGCTCACGTCGCGTAGCATGGGGCAGTCGGGGCCGATGATCCGCCAGCTGTCCGTGGCGACGGCGATCGACGCGGTGGTCGCGATCACGACGTTCGGCGTGCTGCTCGCAGTCACGCACCCCGGCACGCCATCCACCGTCCGTCCGCTGACGGCGACCGAGTGGGTCGTGGTCTCCATTGCGGTCGGGCTCCTGGGCGGGATCCTGTTCCACCTCTTCCTCGGCCCGGAGCGGAAGGTTGACCGCCTGTTCATCGCCCTGGCGGGCGCGCTGATCCTGACGAGCGGCGCAGCGGCGTACATGCGACTCTCGCCGCTGTTGCCGGCGATGCTGGTGGGCGCGGTCCTGGTGAACACGTCCCACAGCAACGTCGAGATCCGCCAGGTGCTGGCGAAGGTGGAGCGGCCGCTGTACTTCGTGCTGCTGATCTTCGCGGGCGCTGCATGGCAGCCCAGCAGCCGCGGCTGGTTGGTGCCGGTGGCGGTGCTGTTGCTGGCGCGGACGGTGGCGAAGCTGGGCGCGGCGAGGTTCGCCGCTCGCTGGACCGGCGTGCTGCCGGTCTTGGGCTCGAGCTGGGGCATGGGGCTGCTCGGCCACGGCGGCCTCGCCATCGCGATCGCGCTGAACTACCATCTGCACGAGGGCTCCGCCCTCAGCAACGTGGTGTTCACGGCGGCGATCGTCTCCGTGTTCCTGAGCGACGTCTTCTCCGCCAGGGTCGTGCGCTCGCTGGTGAGCGCGTACGGCGGCCGCGTCGCCGGTGCTGCGCGACGGCACGCGCAGCAGAGGAACGGACAGGGGGCCGCGTGAGACGGCTGGTCATCCTCCTGCTGCTGCTCGCCGCGATGCGGCTGATCCTGCCTCTCGGCGCCGAGGGGCAGGGTGCGGAGGCGCTGCTCTCGTTCGGCTTCCTCATCCTCGCCGCCTACACGGTGGGCGAGGTAGTGGCGGCGGTGCGGCTGCCGAAGATCGTCGGCTACCTGGTCGGCGGGTTGCTGTTCGGGCCGCACGTGCTCGGCGCGATCAGCGCCAACGGGACCGAGCGGCTCACGCCGGTCAGCCAGCTCGCCGTCGCGCTGATCGCGTTCCTCGCCGGCGCGGAGCTGCGGTGGCGTGAGGTCCGGGACCGGGGCGTGACCCTGCTCAAGATCATGAGCACGGAGCTCGCCGTCACGTTCCTCGCCCTCGTCGGCCTCATCTACGGGCTCCGCGGATTCATCCCGCCGCTGGCGGGCGCGCGGCCGGCCGAGGCGCTGGCGTTCGCGCTGCTGTTCGCGTCCATCGCCGTGGTGCACTCGCCCGCGGTCACCATGGCGCTGCTCACGGAGACCCGCGCGCGCGGGCCCGTCGCACGGACCACGCTCGGCGTGGTGCTGCTCGCCGATGTCGCCGTGGTCCTGCTCTTCAGCGGCACGCTCGCCATCGTCCGGAGCTTCGCGCCGCCGGAGGGCGCGAGCGCGGCCGTCAGCGTGGGCATGGTGGTGTGGGAGATCGGCGGCGCGCTGATCGTGGGTGCGCTGCTCGGCGGAGCCGTCGCGCTGTACCTGCGCTACGTCGGCCGCGAGCTGATGCTGTTCGCGGTGCTGCTCGCGTTCTTCGGGCTGGAGATCGCGCGGCTCGCGCAGGTCGAGGTGCTCCTCACGCTGCTCACCGCCGGTTTCGTCGCGGAGAGCACGTCCTCGCGGGGAGAGGAGCTGCGGCACGCGATGGAGCGCTCGGCCGCGCCGATCTTCGTGGTGTTCTTCGCGCTCTCCGGCGCCAAGATCGACATTGCAGGCGTTGCGCCGCTGCTGCCGCTCGTCCTGCCGATCGCGCTGGTCCGCGGCAGCGCCATCTGGATGGGCACGCGGATCGGCGCCGCGTGGGCCGGAGCGACGGGGCCGGAGCGGAAGTACGCGTGGATGGGGTTGGTCTCGCAGGCCGGCGTGGCGATCGGGCTCTCGGCCATTCTCGCCGAGGCGTACCCCGAGCGCGGTGCATACCTGCAGGGCCTGCTGCTCGCGCTGATCGCGGTGAACGAGACCGCCGGCCCGATCCTCTTCCGCCGTGCGCTGAGCAAGGGCGGGGAGCTGACGCCGGAGAACGGCGCGCCCGAGCCCGCGCCGGCGCCCGCCGCCGTCGTCGCTGAGGAGTCGGTTTGATCGTGCGGCGGGGGCAACCGCGTCGGGGGAGGAACGGGCTCAATCGGCGGCCGGCATGAGACGCAGGACGCTGGCCGACTCACCATCCGCTTCGCCTCGCCTTCGTCCGGCCGGCAGCCACAGCGTGAACGTCGCCCCCGCGCCCACCGTGCTCCGCACCGTGATCTCGCCCCCAAGCGCGCGGGCGAGCATGCGGCTCATCGTGAGGCCCAGGCCGAACCCCGCGGTTCTGGAGTCCAGGCGCACGAACTCATCGAAGATCCGTTCGCGCGCCTCTTCGGGGATACCCGGGCCGGTGTCCCAGACCTCCACCACCACCCGTTCCCCTGGCGCCGGGCCATCCTGGCGCTCGCCATGGAGCGCACGACTGCCCACCGCGCCGCGCTCGGTGTACTCGATCGCGTTCGACAGCAAGTTGCTCACGACCTGACGCAAACGCACGGCTGACGGCTCGGGGCTCATGTGGCGCCGGGGCGTCCGGGGACCGTGCCGTGCTGCGGGCACGGCGGGCCGAGGATGGCAGGCAGCCCGTATCGCACGTTTTCGGTGGCGGGCGCGAGCCCCGGCGGGCAGGCGCGTGGATCATCGAGGCGGCGCGGCGGTGGCGTGGGCACAGCCCGAGGGCGAGGCGGCGTGCGCCGGCGCGCGCCTCGCCCGGCGGCGTGCCGCTTACCCGGAGCGAGCCTGCGCGCCCGCGTCCTGTTCGTCGCCAGCGAGCATCGCCTTCATCTGCGCGAAGAAGTTCTTCCGCAGCTCCGCGGATTCCTCCGGGCTGAGACGCGTCCCTGGTGACCTGACGTTGAGGAGGTCCGCCGGGATGTCCTGCAGGTAGCGCGAGGGGAGGCGCGGCACGAGTCCGCCGTGCTTGCGACGCGCACGGCAGTACGAGAGGGTGAGCCGGCTGCGGGCGCGCGTGATGCCGACGTAGAAGAGCCGCCGCTCCTCCGCGAGCGGATCACCGTGGCCGGGGTTCTCGGGGTCGCCGGCGGCCTCGATGGAGCGGGCGTGCGGGAGGATCTCCTCCTCGAGCCCGACGATGAAGACGTCCTCGAACTCCAGCCCCTTGGCGGAGTGCAGGGTCATGAGGGCGATGCATGCGTCGTCCTCACGGCCGTCGTCGGCGCGATCCTCGAGGTCGCTGAGGGCGAGGCGTGCGAGGGCGTCCACGAGGCGCGGCGGCGTCCAGCCCTCGTCGAGCGAGCCCGGAGCGATCGCTGCGGGCGTGACCCCGGTGCCGTCGGAACTCAGCGCGGTTGCATCGGGCACCGTGTGCGTCTCGCCGCGCCCGAGGGCGATCGTTGCGAACTCGCCGTCGCCGCGCGTCATCAAGGCCTCGCGGAGCGAGCGGCGCCCGTTGGATGAGGCGGCGACGACGTCGCCTCCACCGTTGCTCGCACCGTCCACGCGCCCGAGCTGGCCCCAGACGCGGCGCTCGTAACGGGCGATGGAGCCGACGACGTCGCGGATGTTGTCCACGCGGAAGTCGGCGCTGCGCTGGTTCCTGCGGTCGGAGCGGATCTCCTCCTCGATGCCGGTGCGGCGGAGGAACGCTTCGGCCCAGCGCGCGATGGGCGGGAGCCCGATGCCCGGCGGGCCGGCCGCGGCTTCCGCTTCGGCGTCGCTCAGTTTCTGTCGTTCGTCTTCGAGCATCTCGAGGAACCCGACGATCGCCCGGTGGGCCGCGGCGCCGACGTCCTCGGGGCCCACGGCGAGTAGTGCATCTGCGAAGCCGATGCCTTTCGCCTGCGCGAGTTCGGCGATCTTCAGGACCGTGGCGCGCCCGATCCCTCGCGGCGGATAGTTGATGATGCGGCGGATCGCGATCTCGTCCTTGGGGAAGGCGACGGCGCGCAGGTACGCGAGAGCGTCGGCCACTTCCTTCCGATCGAAGAACGCGGTGCCACCGACGACGCGGTAGGGCATGTTCCTGGCCCGTAGCGCTTCCTCCAGCGGCCGCGACTGCGTGTTGGTGCGGTAGAGGATCGCGAAGTCGCCCCACTTCCGCTTCTGGGTGAGGCGTCGCGTGGCGATCTCGTTGGCGATCGCCTCGGCCTCCGCTTCCTCGTCCTCGTGCTCCCACAGGTCGATCGGCGCGCCGATGGGGTTCTCCGTGTGGAGCTGCTTCGCGTGGCGGCGTGCGTTGCCCGCGATGACGGCGTTGGCCGCGGCGAGGATGCGGCGCGTGGAGCGGTAGTTCTGCTCGAGTTTGATGACCCGCGCGCCGGGGAAGTGTCGTTCGAACTCGAGGATGTTGTTCACATCTGCGCCGCGGAACGCGTAGATGGCCTGGTCGTCGTCGCCCACGACGCAGAGGTTGCGTCTCGGGCCGGCGAGGAGCCGTGCGAGGTCGAGCTGGACGGGGTTGGTGTCCTGGTACTCGTCGATCATGAGGTAATGCCAGCGGCGCCAGAGGTCGTGGCGGACCTCTTCGTCCTCCTCCAGCAGCCGCACGGGAAGGAGGAGCAGGTCGTCGAAGTCCACGGCGCCGGCGGCGCGCAGTGTCTCCTCGTAGCGGCCGTAGGCCTGCGCGGCGAGGATGGCGTAGTCGTCGGCGCGGTTGCCGCGGGTCGGGGCCGAGGCCACTTCGCGCATGGCCTGTTCCGGCGAGATGCGGCGGTTCTTCCAGTCCGAGATGCGCCGCAGGATGCGCTTCAGGTCGAAGCGGTCGTCGGCGATGGAGATCTCGCCACACGCGGCGCGGAGCGCGCCGAGCTGGTCGGCGGTGCTGTAGATGGCGAACCGCTCGGGGAGGCCGAGCCGTCTGCCGTGCTCGCGCAGGATGCGGACGCCGAGGGAGTGGAAGGTGCTCACCGTGACATCGCGCGCCTCCTTGCCCGCGTACGCCTGGACGCGCTCGCGCATCTCGTCCGCGGCGCGGTTGGTGAAGGTGACGACCACGATCCGGGACGGAGCCACCCCCTTCCCGCGGATCAGGTGGACGATGCGGTGGACCAGCGTCTTGGTCTTGCCGGAGCCCGCGCCCGCCAGGATCAGGCACGGCCCCTCGGTGTGCAGCACGGCGCTGCGCTGCTGGGGGTTCAGACCAGCGAGATAACGGGCGGACGTCGCCTCGACCGTCATGCGAATTCGATACAGGCGGTTACTGCTGGAGTACTGCTGCGCGGGACCCGAGGCCCACCTCGCCGCATGAGCCACGGGTCGGCTCAAAGGGCCGCGAATATGGGAGGGTCGGTGGCGGGTGACAAGGCGGGGGGATGCAACGGTGGTGGGGGGAGTCGCGGGAAGGAGGGGAGCGGTCGGCGGGGCCGGGAGGCCGAGGGGGGGCCAGGGCGCCGCGGGGGCTCGGGGGGGGGCATGGCGGCAGGTGGGCAGGCATGGGCGGCGGCGGGTTGGGGGTACCCGGGGCTGTGGCGAAGGGGGAGGGCTGGCGCGGGGCGGCATCTCCGGAACGGCGCCGAGGATTTGGCGCACCGGGAATCCGGAGCGGTGCCGGCGCACGGGCCCGGCGGGCGTCCGGCACACCCGGGCGTCGGCTTCCGCGAGTCGACTCAGGTGTCGGCGTGTGGGCCCGGGGGCGTTCGGCACGGAGCGGGCGATTGGGCCGTCTGGGCAGCCGGAGCGGCGCTGGCGGTTGGGCGCAGGGAATCGGGGGCGGGCTGGCGGTCGGGCCGGGTGGGCATCCGGGACGGCAACCGGTGGTTGCCCCCTGGGCGCCCCGAACGGCGCGCCGAAGACGGGCGCTTTGGGGCACCGGTATCCCGGACGGGGCGCAGAGGTTCGGGCGCCCGGGCACCTGGAACGTCGCCCGGGCGGCGAACTTCCGTCGTCGTGCGGCGCTCCTCCCTCGCCGCTGGAAGTTGACCGCTTCGGCCGCGGCGATCTTCCACGGGCGATTGTGCAAGCGCGGCGCGATGGACCTTTACCGTGCGGGACGCGGCAAACGCCCCGAGCGCCGCCTGGCTCGCGCAACGACATCGGTGGTTTGCCGAGGGGGCGGTGCGGTGAGGCGGGGGCGGTGCGCGTTGACGCGGTGCTGTGGCGGCGCGACGGGCGGAGCGCGCGCGGCGGGCGGAGCGGGCGCGGGGACTTGCGGGGACGCGCGGGGACGCGCGGGGACGCGCGGGGACGAGCGGGGACGTGTAGGCGTGTAGGCGTGTAGGCGTGTAGGCGTGTTGGCGTGGCCGCTGCTGCCCGCACGCGTGGCGGTTGGGCCGAGTGTCGCGCCCCCGCTCCCCCCGCGGGCGGGGCTCACGGGCGCTCACGCCGCCCTTACGGTTCGCCGGCCGCGTCGCGGTTGTTGACGTCTCACGGGCCGGCGCCGCCGAACAACGCCCGTGCCAACTGCACGAGCAGCGCTTCCGGCGTGCGGACGAGCTGATGCCAGGTGACGCGGATCACGCGGTAGCCGGCGGCGGCCAGCGCGAAGTCGCGTCGCCGATCGGCTGCGACGCGCCCGCTCGTCGAGTGGAAAGCCGCGCCGTCGACCTCGACGATCAGCTTCTCGCGGCGCCATACGGCGTCCACCTCGTAACCGGCGATCGAGACGTTCGTCTCGGGCGGGTGGATGCCGGCCTTGCGGATGAGTTCCAGGAAGCGTTGCTCGGCCCTGGAACGGGTGATCGTCGAATCAGCGGTTCCGAGCAGCGCCCTCAGCCGTGCACTGCCGCGATGGCCAGGGTGGCGCTGGACCATCTCCCCCAGCTCGGCCGGCGTGGTCAGCCGCATGCCGAATGCTTCCACCGCCGCCCTCTCGAGGTCGCGAGCGTTCACGGTCGCAGCGAGATCGAGCAGCGTGCGCGCGGGCGTGGTCTGCCGGATCCCATCCACGGTGGCGATCTCATCGGGTCGAAGATCGCTGACCCGGTGGATGCGGATGCCGGGTCTCCGGCGGTCGCCGCGGGTGAGGATCACGTGGACGCGGGTGTCCGCGCCGTCGGCAGGGGCGAACTTGCGCAGCGCGGCGGCGGTCTGGTGGCTGACTGCGGCATCGGAGCCGCACGCGAACAACGCTGCCAGCGCGCGGCCGTGGATCGAGACAGGGAGCCCGACGGCGTACACGCCCCGGTGCAGCGGTACGAGCAGCCTGGACGCGATGCGGCCGTCCACGGTGTCCGGCGTAACGCCGGCTGCGAGGAGTTGGGCCCGCGTCACCACGCCGTGTTGCGTCGCGGCGAGGCGCAGGATCGCTTCGGTCGCCGCGGAGTGACGGAGTTTGGTGTGACGCGGTGTTGTCGGCCCGTTCACGCTCGCGCCGGGCGGTGAGGGCGTCGCGCCTGCAGAGGCGAGTGTTCGGATGGGGCTGCGCATGACCGGTCCGGCTCGCGGTGGCTCGGCGAATGAGGTCGGGTCCACGTGCCCGGGCCGCGGCGGCGAGGCCGGTGACGCCGTTGCGTTGGCGATCATCGCTCTGAACGATCCGCGGCTGGCCTCCACGATCGATGCGTGCGGATCCGGGGCGGTGCCATAGCCGTCGGGGACGCGGAGGACGGTGGGTGGGCTTCATTCGAGCGTGATCCGCTGTCCGCTTGGGTTCGCTGCACCGCAGCGACGGTGAACCTCCACTGCCGTGGCCATCCCCGGCAGGCCGACGTGGGCTTCGCCGCGCCCGGAGCGGCAAACTTCCCCCAAACGGCCGACTCGCGCGCCGGCGATGGCGGTTCGCCGCACCCGGCGCGGGGAACTTCCCATGCACCTCTCGCTCGGGCCACGAGATCGGCGGTTTGCCGCCGAGGGGCGCAGCCGCAGGAAGCGCCACCAGCCCGGCGGCACGCAGGAAGCGCCACCAGCCCGGCGGCGGCCCGCACCCACCCGTGCCCGGCCCCGCCTGCGGGTGGTGGCGATGGGGCAGGGTGGCCAAGGATACGCGGCATGGGCGCGATCGCCTGCGGCGGCTCGAGCGGGGGCAGGGGTCGGCGCTGGACGGGCCAGCGCGAGGAGCTGAACAAGGCGACGCGAGCCGCCGGACAGGCGAGCGCGGGCGGCTGGACGGGCCAGTGCGGACCGCTTGGACAGGCCACCGCGGGCCGCTGGAGAGGTCGACGCGGGCCGGCCGGACGAGGCGACGTAGGCCACCGGACAGGGCAACGCGGGCCGGCCGGACGAGGCGTGCGGGCCGCCGCTGGATGCCGCAGGCGGCCATCGCCGCTGGACGTGGATGGGCCGTGCCGCCTACCCAGCGGTTGACCCCGCCCCCGCTGTACGCCGGTCGAGCGTTTCCCCGTTGCGCACCGCCGGCCCGCAGCGCTGCTGTGCGCGGCCGCGTCACCGCTACCCACCTCGATGCACCGCGTCCCTCCTCGCCTGTTTTGACCCGCCCGTGAGTCCGGCCGTAGAATCCCGGGCCCGGACAACCGGTCGTAGGATCCTGCGCCCGGATGATCCATAGGAGCCACACGGACGGAGCCGGACGATGACGGAACAGCGGAGCGACGCCGCGCCCCGCGGGCGCACACCACGCGGCACGAGCACACGCGGAGGGTGGGAGGAGCGCGGGCCGCGGGGAACCCCTCCACGTGCTTGGTCGGTCCACTCTGCACGTCGATCGAGGGAGGAGCGCGGGCTGAGGGGAGAGTCGCCACGGATGCAGCGAACCGCGGGTCCCGGAGCCGGCACGCGCAGGCGCAGCGCGTCTCAAACCCGGACCCGCGCCGGCGGCCACCCCTGCAGCCACAACCGAACCCGCGCCGTCGTCCTCGCCTGCGCCCTCTCCCTTGCTCGCACCCCCGTCCTTGCCCGCGCCCTGGCCTTCTCCGTCGCCTCGGCCTGTGCGTCTGCCCTCGCCGCGGCCCAGGCCGTTGCGCAACAGCCGCCCAGAATGCCGCTGCCGCTCGAGGTCGAGCACTCCGCCGAGTTCCGCTGGTTGAACAAGCCCGTGCTCGCGAGCCGCATGCTGGATGACATGTCGGACCCGGCGACATGGCAGTTCCGGGGCACGGGCACGCTCACCCCGCTCCGCGATGTCGGGCCCGGCGGTGTGCCTGCGCTGCGCGTGGACGTGAACATGTACCGTGACCGGCCGGCGCCCACGCGCAACGGCCTCTCGGCCGTGAACCTGCGCCGCTCGTTCGCGGGCGACGACTGGAGCGAGTACAACCGCATCTCGTTGTGGGTCCGGCCGGACATCAACGGCTTCCCCATGCTCCCGCTCCAGATCGTGCTACACAACGAGGGACGCGACACCATCCCGGACCGCTACTACCGCGAGGGCATCCACTACGTCACGCTGCAGAACGGGCGGTGGCAGCGGGTGGTGTGGGAGATCGAGCCGCTGCCGCGCGACCGCATCACGGCGATCGAGATCGGTTACTGGGTCAACAAGATGTTCGCGGACCCGGACGACCGCGTGGCGTTCGAGATCGCAGGGCTCGAGCTGGAGCGCGTGGAGCCGGACCACTACGAGGGCTGGAACGTGGCGCCCGGCCGGATCGCGTACAGCCACACGGGCTACTCGCTGGGCGGGGTGAAGACGGCGCTGGCCACCGGGCTCGCGGCCACGGAGTTCGAGTTGATTCGGTTGGGCGACGACGTGGCGGCGCCCGTCGCCGGCGGCGGTGGAGCGCTCAGCGCTTCTTCCACCGCCGCGCGAACGCTCGCCTCCCCGGCACCGCGCGCCGTGGATGGCACCGCGGCCGGCGCTGGGAGCTCGGGCGAACCCCGCGCCGATCGTACCGCCAGCGGCCGGACCCCCGAACTCGCGGTCGCGTGGCCGCCGGGCTCCGTGGAGGTGAACGCGCCCAACGTCGTCGTGCTGCGCAAACCGGTGCGTACGGTCCAGACGCGACTCGGCGAGTTCCAGGTGCTGGACTTCTCCGAGGTGCGCACGCCGGGCCGCTACGTGCTACGTGCCGGCGATGTGCGCACGCAGCCGTTCCGCATTGACGCCAACGTGTGGCGCGGCACGATCTGGAAGGCGATCAACTTCTTCTTCGGCGAGCGCTGCGGTTACCCGGTGCCCGGATCGCATGGTGTGGACCACACGGACTGGCTGGCCACCCACGGCGACCTGAGCATCGTGATGAACGGCGGATGGCACGACGCTGGCGACCTCTCGCAAGGGCTGGTCAACACCGGCGAGGCGACGTACGCGATGTTCGCACTGGCGGAGCGGTTGCAGGCGCGCGGCGAGGATCCCGAGCTACTGGAACGACTGCTCGAGGAGGCGAAGTGGGGGCTGGAGTGGGTGCTCAAGGTCCGCTTCCCCGGCGGCTACCGGATCGGCTTCGCGAGCAACAACATCTGGACGAACGGCGTCATCGGCGACGCGGACGACCGCACCCGGGAGGCGCTCAACAACCCCAACGTCAACTACATCGCCGCGGCGGCCGCGGCCATCGCGTACCGGGTGCTGAAGGACCGCGAGCCGGAGCTGGCCGCCCGGGCGCTGCGCATCGCGGAGGACGACTGGCGGCATGCGGTCGTCGGCGTCGAGGGGCCGGAAACGTGGAGCACGCCCGCGTACCGCGCGATGCCCATCGAACTGGCGGGCATCGGCATCACCGCCTCCCTCGAGCTGTGGCGCGCCACGGGGACACAGGAGTACGCCGACTAGGCGTTCGAGCTGGCGCGCGTCATTGTCGAGTCGCAGCAGAAGTCGTTCGTCGGCGGCCGGCACCCGCTCGCGGGCTTCTTCTACACGGGCCCGGACCGGGACACGCTCTTCCACCAGTTCCACCGCGGCAACGACCAGGCGCCGATCGTGGCGCTCACGCAGCTCATCGCCGCGTTCCCGGACCACCCGGACTGGATGCGCTGGTACGCCACGGTGGCGCGCTACGCCGAGTACCTGAAGGCGGGGGCGCGCACGACCGCGCCGTACGGCGTGCTGCCCGCCTACGTCTACCGTGACACCGACCACCTCCGCATGACCGCGGACCTCGCCCGCTACCAGGCCACGCCCGAGGCGTTCCTCGCGCAGGTGCTCCAGGGCATGCCGCTGGGAGATGGTTGGTACCTCCGTGCGTTCCCCGTCTGGTTCGCGCGGCGCGGCAACTACGGCGTGCTGCTCTCGCAGGCGAAAGCGCTGTCCGCGGCCGCTCACTTGCGCGGCGACCTCGAGGCCATCGCCTTGGCCGAGACGCAGGCGCAGTGGATCGTGGGTCGCAACCCGTTCACCCAGAGCACGATGATCGGCGAGGGCTACGACTGGGCCCAGCAGTACAGCGTTTCGTCCGGCGACATCGTGGGCGCCCTTCCCGTGGGCATGCAGACCCGCGGCGAGCGGGACGTGCCCTACTGGCCGGCCGCGAACATGTACGTCTACAAGGAAGTGTGGGTGCACCCGGTCGCGCGCTGGCTGTGGCTCATGCGTGACATCGCGGGCCCGGCGCTGCTGGAGGGGCGCGCGGCTCCGGGTACGAGGGTCGTCGAGCTGGTGGAGCCGACGACGTCGCGCTCGATCGAGCTCGATGCGGCAACCGACGGCGCGTTCCGCGCGTTCGTCCCCGCGGGTGAGTACCTCGTTCGCGCCGGCGATCTCGAGACGCGGGTGGCCGTTCTGCCCGGCGGCACGCACCACGTGGACCTCCGGCCCGGCCGCGCGCTGGACTTCGGTGTTCAGGCGGAGACGTCTGCGAACGGCGACGTCACGATCCGCGTGACCGCCCGTGGCGACGGGCCGCACGTCTTTGCGTTGCGCGCAGAAAACCTGGAGGTGGATGCGCGTACGCGGACGGTCGCCCTGCGCCCGGGCGTTTCGCAGACGGTGGAATGGAAGGGGAAGATGATCGCGCGCCATGAGCCGTGGGTCGCCGTCGTCATCGCGGACGGTGATGCGTCACGGCGGAAGGAAGCGGTGGGCGCGCTGCCGCGTTACCGGCTGGTCGCGGCCAGCGAGTAGCGCTGATCAGGGGGGCGACGGGCGGAGCGTCCGACCGCGTGACGTGCGCGAGGACGGATCCGGCGATCGCCTGGATATGCGCGAGCGCGGATCCTGGAGCGTAGCCGGGACCCGCTGTTTGGGCTGTTACGAACATCGGGCCGAGGCCGGGGCGCATGAGGGAGGAGGCCGGCGCCGAAGGAACGGGAACGCCGGCGAGAACGCGAGCGGGACAGCGAACCGGGTTCGCGGCGTGAGCCGGAACGAGCACGAAGACCGGAGAGAGGACACGCCGACGTGAACGGGAACCTCCATCGGAAGGGGGTCGAGCCGGCCGGCCCCGTGCGGACGCGGAACGGGACGCTGCTGGAGTGCCAGCGTCACCTCTTCTGGTTGCCGGACGACGTGCACTACCTCAACTGCGCCTACATGTCGCCGCTGCTCAGGAGCGTGGAGGAGGCGGGCATCGCGGGAATGAGGCGCAAGCGTCTGCCGAGCGACATCGTGCCGGCGGACTTCTTCACGGAGCGGGACCGTGTACGCGCGCTATTCGCCCGGCTGATCAACGCGCCGGACCCGTCACGCGTCGCGCTGGTGCCCGCGGCGTCCTATGGACTCGCGGTGGTGGCGCGCAACACACGCCTCGAGAAGGGGCAGAACATCGTCATCGTGGAGGAGCAGTTCCCGTCGAACGTGTACGTGTGGATGCGGCTCTGCCGCGAAGCGGGCGGGGAGCTGCGCACGGTGCCTCGGCCGCGGGGCCCCAGCGCGGGCTCCGTGTGGACGGAACGTGTGCTGGAAGCGATGGACGAGGCCACGGCCGTCGTCGCCATGCCCCATGTGCACTGGACGGACGGCACGCGGTTCGACCTGCTACGCATCGGTGCGCGGGCGCGAGAGCTGGGCGCTGCCCTGGTGGTCGATGGCACCCAGTCCGTGGGCGCGCTGCCGTTCGACGTACGAGCGATCCAGCCGGACGCGCTGGTGTGCGCAGCGTACAAGTGGCGGCTCGGGCCCTACGGGACCGGCGTGGCGTGGTACGGGCCGCGCTACGACGGCGGCGTCCCGCTGGAGGAGACGTGGCTCGCCCGTGAGGGCAGCGAGGACTTCCGCGCGCTCGTGCGTTACCGCGACGCGTACCAGCCGGGAGCCGTGCGCTACGATGCGGGTGGCTCGCCGAACTTCATCCTGGTGCCGATGCTCGTTGCCGCGCTGGAGCAGGTGCTCGCGTGGACGCCGGAGGCGATCCAGGCGTACTGCACGGCGCTCACGCGCGAGCTGCTGGAGGAGTCGGCGGCGCTGGGGTTCGGCGTGGAGGAGGAGGCGTGGCGCGCGGGGCACCTGTTCGGCCTGCGCATGCCTGCCGGCGTGGACCTCACCCGCGCGCAGGCGCTGCTGGCCGAGCGGCGGATCAGCGTGTCGCTGCGCGGGAGCGCCATGCGGGTCTCTCCGCACGTCTACAACGACGAGCGCGACATCGAGGCGTTGCGGGCCGCACTGCACGCGATCGCCCGCGTGGCGTGAGGCGCGAACGGATGTGGGCGCGAGTTCGCCGGCGATCCGGCTGGGGCGAGCTCGCCGCCGGTCTGACGCCTGCCCTCCGGCTGCCGACGCGCGCCCACCCGCACGAGGCGGATCTCACTCCGATGGAAAACCGCCCCGCGGAGGACAGCTCCGCGGGGCGGGGAAGGGAATGGGGCTGCCGGCCCCGTTCCGGCCGCGTCACCGGCTCACCGGCGGCGCGGCGTCGGCGGCCCATCAACCTCCCTGCTGTTGCTTGAGCGGCTCGCACGGTGGGTCGAGGCGGCGCGCCGTGCACTCGTTGGCCGGCACGACCATGCTCGGGAAGATCACGTCGCCCGGCCGGTCGAGCGGGAGCAGGTGCGTGCGGTTGTAGCGCCGCGCGTCGATCCAGCGCGTGCCGTTCCGCCACATCAGCGAGTACAGCCGGTTGTACAGCAGCTCGGTGATGAACTCGTCGTCCGAGCTGCCGGGCGTGAGGCCGCTGGGCCCGAGCCCGCCCGAGTGCTCGCGGATGAGGTCGATGTCCGCGACGGCGCCGGCGCGGTCGCCCGTGTGCCAGCGGACCTCCGCCCGGAGGAGCAGCAGCTCCTCGTTGTCGATCCACGGGATGTCCGCATCCGGGTCGGCCTGCGCCGGGTTGCTGGGCGAGTTGTAGAGCACGGGCTTGTGTGTGCCGACCAGGCCCTGCAGCTCGCGCACACGCCCGGCGTCCATGACCTTGCGGGTCAGGCGGAGGTCCGGCGTCCCGTCCGGCCGGGTCTGCGCGCCGGTGACGATGGACGAATGCACCCACAGGCGATCGTTGCTAAGGGGCTCACTGATCGGGTTCCCCGGCTCCCCGGCCGCCCCCGTGTAGCCAAAGTACACGCCCCTCGAGAGTGACTCGGGGAGATCGGAGTCGGTGATGAACGACGCCGCGAGAGCGGCGCTCGCCTCGCTCCAGCACGACGAGCAGCCGTTGAACGTCGCGCGGTGCACCAGCACCTTCGCGGCGAGGGCGCGGTTGAACTGCGCGAACGTCTGGGGCGTCGAGAAGCCGGTGAAGCCCGGCGCGACCGGGAAGGGGAACGCGCTCCCGCCGGCCAGGAGGTCCTGGTAGGCCTCGTCCAGCAGGTCGGAAACGTATTCCATTGCGGTCGCGAAGGGCACGAACGGCGCCGGCTCCGCGTCGATCGGCCGGTCCACGTCGATCGGGATGCCGTACTCGCCGGTGCGCACGGCCAGCCGATGGAAGTGCCAGGCCTTCATGGTCTTGGCGAAGCCGGCCGACGCCCGGATCTCCTCCTCGGTCAATCCGCTGGCGTTCTCCAGCGCCCTGAGGTAGGTGTTGATGTGACGGATGGCCGAGTACGGGCCGATCCAGATGCCTCCGTGGCGACCGGCGGGATCGGGCGGCCCGTGCACCTGCTCCTCCCACTCACGCGGGTCGTTGCCCAGCAGGTTGTAGCCCTCCCGGCCGTAGATGGCGTAGAAGATGATCTCGTTGCCGACGTCGTTGAACACCTGCGCGAAGATCCCCGTCGCGGCCCGGGCCAGGACCGAGCGGGTGGGCGAGGACGTGAGCTCCTCGGCCGTCGGCGCGTTGGTGTTCAGGACGTCGAAGTCGCCGCATGCGCCGAGCGCGAAGGCGCCGGCGATCGTCGTGATCCAGGCGGCGCGACGGGCCGCCCGACGGGTCGATTCGATCAACGTCGTCATCAGAACCCCACCGTCACGTTCAGGAAGATGCCCCGGCTCGGCGGATACGGAGCGAGGTCGATGTTGGAGCGGATCGCGGTCGAGCCGAAGTTCGAGACCTCCGGATCCAGCCCCGAGTACTTGGTCCACATGAGTAGGTTGGTCCCGGTCAGGCCGACGCGCAGGTTGCGCACGCCGAGACCCATGGCCGCGCTCACCGCGGGCGGGACGTCCCACATCACCGCGAGCTCGCGCAGCTTCACGAACGTCGCGTCCTCGACGTACACGGCGTGGACGCCGTCACGCCGGGCCTGGGCCCGCTTCTCGAAGGCGGGCGTGCCGTAGTCGTCGGTGGTGTCCTGCGTGTCGTAGAGATACTTCGTCAGGTTGACCACGTTGCCGCCCTGCTGCCAGTCCACGGTGCTGCTGATGCTCAGGCGGCCGATGGTCACATCGTTGACCAGCCCGACGCGGAAGTCCGGCGCGCTGTTGCCGACCTGGACCATCGTCTCCGTCGCCTTGCCGTCCTTGTCGTAGACGTTGGCGACGATCTGCGTGACCGGCTTGCCTTTCTCGATGAACGTCCGGCCCAGGTTGCCGAAGCCGGAGCCCGCCGGGAAGAACGCCGGCTGACCGGCCAGGTCCACCACCTTGCTGGTGTAGCGCGTGAACGTCGCGCGCGCGACCCAGAGCGCGCTGGGGGTCTGGACGGGCGAGTAACCCAACGCGATCTCGATCCCCTGGTTCCGGAACGTGCCGCCGTTGAAGACCTGCGAGGCGTAGCCCGTGGACGGCGCGGGCACGCGCTGGAGCATGATGTTTGTGTTGTCGGCGATGAAGCCTGTCAGCTCCCAGGTGAGACGCCCGTTCATCGCGAAGCCGTCGATGCCCACCTCGAACTCCTTCTCCCGCTCCGGCTCCACAGAGGGCGAACCGGCCTGCGTGGAGACCGCGAGGCCACGCTCGCCGCCGATCTGGGGCGTCGACAGGGTGGTGTACTTGAAGCCGAACGACGGCAAGATGCCCGTCTCGCCGTACGCGGCGCGGAGCTTGATCTCGCTGCCGCGGCCGAGGGGATCGAAGAAGCGATACGAGCTCGAGACCTTGGGGAAGACGTAGTAGCGGTTCGCGTCGCCGTTCATGCTGCTCCGCTCGGCGCGCAGCCCGCCGCTGACGAGCAGCCTGTCACTGAGCAGCCGCAGGTCCTCCTGGATGTAGAAAGCCAGCGTCCGCTCCTGCGACAACGACTCGCTCACCGTGGTGAACGTCCCCTGATTCACGTTGCGCTGGCCCGGCAGCAGGCCCTCCGTCCGGATCAGATAGGTCTGCAGCCGCTGATCCTCGTACTGGATGCCGAACGACGTGGTCGCGGTGAACGACCGCGTCAGGAACGTGTGGATGGCGTTCACGTTCCAGTTGTAGAACAGACTGCGGCCGCCGCTCTCGATCGCCTCGCCCGGGCGGGTCTGCGGCTGCTCGTGGAACAGCTCGTTGGGGGACCAGACATCGTTCTTCTGGTCGAACGCGTCCAGGCCGCCGGCGAACACGAGCCGAAGGCTCTGGTCCGAACGGTCCAGCGCGTTCCAGTTGAGCCGCACGCCGCCGGTGAAGCGGAGCGTCTCCTCGTGGTTGTCCGCCAGCTCCGTGATCTGGTACGGGTTCGACTGCACCCCGACCGTCGGCTGCGGGAAGCTGCCATCCGGGTTGCGCCGGGTCAGGTCCACGAAGCTCGGGATGTAGGCGAAGGCGTAGCCGTGGCAGCCGTAGTTGTTGCAGTTGTTGTTCCAACCGCGGTCGTTCTCGTTCCGCGTGAACGCGGTGGACACCTGGAGGTCCATGGTGGAGCCCAGGGCCTGGTCGAGGTTCGCGCGCAGGCTCTGCCGCGTCGCGAACGTGTTGCGCTCCAGCCCCTCATCGTGCTTCCAGGCGCCGGACACGAAGTACCGCGTGTTCTCGGTGCCGCCACGGACATCCGCGATCGTCTCGTACGACGGGCGGCGGTTCGAGTAGATCTGGGCGTAGTGATCGAAGAACGGGCTCGGGTTGTCCTGGAAGAACGGACGAGCCGCCTCGCCGTACTTCGCCACCGCCTCCTCTTCGGTCCAGCGACGCGCCTTCAGCGTGCGCAGCGGCGTGTAGACGCCGACCCGCTGCGTCACGTTGATCTGCGGCGCCCCGACCCGGCCCCGCTTCGTCGTGATGATGACGACGCCGTTGGCGGCCTTCGAGCCGTAGATCGCCGACGCCGCGGCGCCCTTCAGCACCTCGATGCTCTCGATGTCGTTCGGGTTCAGGTCGGCGATCCGGTTGACCGCGTCCGCCTCCAGGCTCACGCTCGCGGCGGCGTTCGCGTAACCGCGGCCGCTGGGGATGCTGGCGTTCGAGTAGATGACGCCGTCCACCACGAACAGCGGGTCGTGGCTGCCCAGGACCGTGGTGTTGCCACGGATCTGCATCTGGATCCCGCCGCCGGGCGCGCCGGAGTTCGCCTGGAGGTTCACGCCGGTGATCTTGCCGGCCAGGGAATTCAGCACCGTGGGCGACGAGACACGGTTGATCTCCTCGCCGGAGACGTACGCGATGGAGGTCGTCGCACTACGCCGGTCGATGGTGGTGGCCTGGCCGGTCACGACGAGGGCGTCGAGGTTCAGCGCGTCGATCTCGAGGCCGACCTCGACGTTGGTCGTCCCCGGCTCGACGGTGACCGTCGCGGTCCTGTAGCCGAGCGTCGAGAGCCGCAACGTGACCCGCTCGCCCGGCACCCCCGCCAGCCGGAAACGGCCATCGGCGTCCGTGAGCGAGGTCTGACGCGTCTCGACGACCGTGACGGACACGGACGCCAGCGGCTGGCCCGAGAGCGCGTCGGTGACGCGGCCCGTGATCGTGCGGTCCTGCGCCGCCAGCGCGCCGGGCCACAGCAAGGCGAGTAAGGTCAGGATGCGTGTGGTACGCCCCATCGAAACACCTCCCGGTCCAGAGACCAACCCCCGGGCCGCACGGGGCATGCGGTCCCGGTCGATCACGTCGGCGGTAGGGGAAGCCTCTTAGGAAACGTCTGTGAGGCCGCGAGTGTGACGCCCCGGGTCGACACGCTCGCCACACGCTCGCCGGCGCGCGTCCCGCTGGCGGCGTGGTGGTCCAGTGGACGCGAACAGATTCCAAAGTGATCCGCACGCAGGTCTCGCGCGTCCGCCGGACGCGGCGTCGGCCAAAACGGCGGGGAGGGCTCCCAACGAGCCCTCCCCGCGGCGCTCAGTCGTCGGTGCGGCGGAAGCGGTAGATCAGAGCGCCGACGGCGAGCGCGATGGCTCCGGCCAGGAGGTTCTTCCAGTTCGCACTCGTCAGCAGCGCCAGCGAGAGCCCGATGGCGAGGATCGGGATGGTGGCGCCGCCGGGCAGGCGGATCGCGCCGGGGCGTTCGCCGAAGCGGCGCCGCAGGATCGGGACGGCGGCGGCCGTGCCGATGTACGTGGTGAGCCGCGCGATGATCGAGAGGAGCGCGAGCTGGACGAAGGAGCCGGTCACGGCCAGGATCAGCGAGAGTGTCGAGAGCGCGATGATCGCCGCGGCGGGCGTACGGTAACGCGGGTGCACGCGTGCGAGCGCGCGCGGGCCGTACCCGTCCACGGCGAGCGCGTAGAGGTAGCGGGGCCCGATGAGGACCGTGTTACCGACGTTGCCGCCAATGGAGACGAGCGCCCCGACGGTCATGAGCAGTGCGCCCGCGGAGCCCATGAACGTGCCGGCCGCCTCGGCGACGGGCGAGGCGGACTCGGCGACGCCGGGGAGGGTGCCGAGGGCGACGAGCTGGACCCCCGTGTAGAGGGCGGTCACGGTGACGATCATGGCCAGGAGCGCGAACGGGACGTCTCGCTGCGGGTTCTCGTACTCGCCCGCGGCCGCGGGAGCGTTCTCGAAGCCCGCGTAGGCGAAGAGCAGCAAGAGGGCCGTCTCGCCGAGCGTCCCGGGGCGTGGCGCCTCCAGGGTGGTGACGACCGACCAGTCGACGAAGAAGAGCCCGACCAGGACGAAGAGCACGAGCGGCGCGATCTTGGCGATCGCGAGCGCCACCGCCGTGCTGGCCCCCTCCTTCACGCCGACCACGTTGATCCAGGTGAGCGCGCCGATGAGGGCCGTGATGACGAGGATGCGCGGAAACCCTTCCGCCGCGGCGGGCCACAGGTACGCCAGGGCGAGGGCGAAGCCGTTGGAGAGGGATGCGATGGACGCCACGCGCGCGAGCCAGGTCATCCACCCGACCTCGAAGCCGACGAAGCGGCCGAACGCTTCGCGCGTGTAGACGTAGGCGCCGCCCGGCTCGTCGAAGTAGCTGGAGGCCTCTGCGAAGCAGAGCACGAGCAGGGCGACGGCCATCCCGGCCAGGATGACGGCCAGCGTGCTGCTCGGGCCCAGCGCCGCCGCAGTGGCCGCCGGGAGGAGGTACACGCCGCTGCCGACCACGTCGTTGATCGACAGGCCCACGAGCTGGCGTCGGGTGACGGCGCGCACAAGGGTCGGTCGTTCTGTCGTTGCCACGCTCACCGGCTATCCACGATGTCGGGGAAGTGTGCGAGGATGCCCACGACCGGGTGGAACCGCCGCAGACGGCGCACGCGGTCGCGGTGTTGACGTCGGATCGTTCTGCAAATATGCGCCATCGGCCCCCGATTGGCCAGCGACCGGGGCGGAGGCCGGGCATGTGGCGCTCGGGCCGGCGCGTGGGGCCATTACGACACCCGCCGGCAATCCCCTGGAAGTCGTCTGCTTCAGCAGTCGCGAACAGCCGCGCCGCGACGCGTTCGCCTGGACGCCAGCGGGTGCCGCGTAGCACAGGATTTGCCCCGGGTGCGTGCCCCTGTCGCGCCGCGACTCCGTATGGAGCGAGAGCCCTATGGCCCTCCACGAAGCCCGGCCGAGCGAGGGCGCAGGCGCCGTGTCGCTGCTCCCACAATTCACTCGCCCGGGAGAGGTGGGTGAGGTGCCGCGCGACCGCCTCCCGGACGCCGGCCTGCCGCCCGACACCGCCTACCAGATCGTCCACGACGAACTGCTGCTCGACGGCAACGCGCGCCTCAACCTCGCCTCGTTCGTCACGACGTGGATGGAGCCGCAGGCGCGGCGGCTGATGGACGAATGTGTGGACAAGAACTTCATCGACCGGGACGAGTACCCGCAGACCACCGAACTCGAACGTCGCTGCGTCCGCATGCTCGCCGACCTCTGGTCCGCGCCGGCCGATGGAGGGGCGACGGGTTGCTCGACCACCGGCTCCAGCGAGGCGTGCATGCTGGGCGGCCTCGCGCTGCTGTGGCGCTGGCGCGAGCGGCGGGGCAGCGGCGACGAAGCGCGAGGAAGGCCGAACCTCGTGATGGGCGCCAACGTCCAGGTGTGCTGGGAGAAGTTCTGCCGCTACTGGGACGTCGAGCCACGTCGGGTCCCCCTCGGGCCGGGACGGCTGCACCTCACGGCGGACGGGGCCGCCGCGCACTGCGATGAGAACACCATCGGCGTCGTCGCCATCATGGGCTCCACGTTCGACGGCAGCTACGAGCCGGTGGCAGAGATCGCCGCCGCGCTGGACCGCCTCCGCGAGGAGCGGGGAGTCGACGTCCCGATCCACGTGGACGCGGCGTCGGGCGGGTTCATCGCGCCGTTCCTCGATCCCGGCATCGTGTGGGACTTCCGCATCCCCCGTGTGCAGTCCATCAACACGTCCGGGCACAAGTACGGGCTCGTGTACCCCGGCATCGGCTGGATCGTGTGGCGGGATCGGCGAGCGCTGCCGGATGGGCTCGTCTTCGGCGTCGACTACCTCGGCGGCGAGATGCCGACCTTCGCGTTGACGTTCTCGCGTCCCGGCGCGCAGGTCGCCGCGCAGTACTACAACCTGCTCCGGCTGGGGCGCGACGGTTACAGGCGTGTGCAGCAATCCTGTCGGGACACGGCGATGTGGCTGGCCTCGAGGATCGCCGCGCTGGGCCCGTTCGAGCTGCTCTCGGACGGCAGCGCCGTTCCCGCATTCGCGTTCCGCCTACGGGACGATGTGCGCAATTACACGGTATTCGATGTCTCCGCCGAGCTCCGCCGCTACGGCTGGATCGTGCCGGCGTACCACATGCCGCCGCGGCTCGAGGATGTCGCGGTGCTGCGCATCGTGGTGCGCAACGGGTTCAGCCGCGATCTGGCGGAGCTGCTGCTCGGGCACCTCGAGCGCGTCGTCGACGTGCTGGAACGTACGGGTGGCCGTCTCGGAGAACCACACGCCACCGGCTTCCACCACTAGGAGGGACCGTGTGCCGCCTCTTCGGAATGGCGAGCGGGGCCGAGCACATTAGGGCCACCTTCTGGCTGCTCGACGCCCACGACTCGCTGGCACGTCAGAGCCGGCGCGAGCCGGATGGCACCGGGCTCGGCTGGTACGAGGCCGACACGTACCCCGAGCGCTTGCGCGACCCGGAGCCCGCGTGGCGCGATCCGTCGTTCTCTCGCGACGCCAAGGAGGTTCGGTCGCGGACGTTCATCGCTCACGTCCGGCTCGCGTCCGTCGGCGGACGGACCGTAGAGAACACGCATCCGTTCCTCATGCAGGGCCGCATGCTCGCCCACAACGGCCACATCGGCGGGCTCCACGAGCTCGAGGCACGCCTCGGACCCGCGCGGGAGCTGGTGCGGGGCGAAACGGACTCTGAGCGGTTCTTCGCGCTCGTGACCGCGGAGGCCGATCGTCTCGGCGACCTGGAGGAGGGGCTCGTCTCGGCGGCGCGCTGGGTCGCAGAGAACCTGCCGCTCTACGCCCTCAACGTCATCCTCGTCACCGCCACCGACCTCTGGGCGCTCCGTTATCCCGACACGCACGAGCTGTGGGTCCTCGAGCGCGAGCCGCGCCACGGCCGTCACCTCGACGCCACCAGCGCCGCTGGCACCGTCCGCGTGCGCAGCCAGGACCTCGCCCGTCTGCCCAGCGTCATCGTCGCCAGCGAACCGATGACCGAGTCCCGGTCCTGGACCCTCATGGAGCCCGGCGAGCTGCTCCACGTGGATCCGCACCTCGCCACGAGCCGCCGCGTCGTTCTGCCCCATCCGCCGAAGCACCAGCTCCGCCTCCAGGACCTCGAGCCGCACGCGGCGGAATCGCAGCGGTCGCGGTGAGCCGCGGCCACGCCGCGCGTCGGCGGCCTCTGCCGGGGGATCGGCAGGACTTGCACGGCCCTCCCACCGCAGGCTACAAGTGCTGCCGCCTCGTCGCCGAGGAGCGCCGCACGTGACGGCCCCCTCCCCGGGGTCGTGGCGCCCTCGGTGACCGGTGACGATGGCACGCGCCCGCCGCCCGGAGAGGTGGGTGGCGGTCCCAGGAGACGACAATGGGACACCGACGGAACGAACGGATTCTCGCCGCGGCGGCGCCGCTGGCGCTGGCCGTCGCGCTGCTCGGCTGGGGCGCGCGCGAGGACGGCCTGTCGGCACAGCAGGGGTTGCTTCCGCTCTGGGAGGTCACGGACGGCGCTGGCACCGTGCACCTCCTCGGCTCGATCCACCTGCTGCGGCCCGATGTCTATCCGCTGGATCCGACGATCGACGAGGTGTTCGACTCGGCGGACGTGGTGGTGTTCGAGCTGGAGCCCGCCGAGCTGGCGAAGGCGGCGCAGGCGATGGTGGCGCGGGGCGTGTACCCGCCCGGCCGCACCATCGCGGACGACCTGCCGGGGGAGCTGGTCGCCGAGCTGGAGCGCCGCGGCCAGGAACTCGCGTTGCCCACCGTGACGATCCGGAGCATGAAACCGTGGTTCGCGGCGATGACGTTGTCGGCGCTGGTGCTCCAGCGCGCGGGGTTCGACGGGGCATCCGGCATCGACGCGCACTTCCAGCAGCGTGCGGCCGCAGCAGGCAAGCGGACCGTGGGGCTGGAGACAGCGGAGGACCAGATCTCGGCGCTCGATGGACTCAGCGCCGAGGCCCAGGTCGTGTTCGTGGAGCGGACGCTCGCCGACCTGGATTCGGCGGCGGCGAAGCTGGACCACTCGACCGCGCTGTGGCAGGCCGGCGACGTGGATGCGCTGGCCGCGCTGATGGCCGAGTCGATGCGCGGCCAGCCGGAGCTGGAAGAACGTCTGCTCTCCACCCGCAACCGGAACTGGGTGCCGAAGATCGAGGCGCTGCTGCGCAGCGGCGAGCGGGCGATGGTCATCGTGGGGCTCGCCCATCTGGTGGGGGAGGGGAGCGTGGTGGACCTGCTCGAGGAGCGCGGCTACACGGTCCAGCAGCTCCGCGCCCGCGAGGCCGCAGGGGTGGGGGCTTCGCGTTGAGCGCGGGGGAGGGGCCTGGAGGGCCTTTGCGCTGGTGCGACCCGGGAACGACTCTGAGTTTCCTCGGCGCTGGCTGCGGCCTCGTCCCATATCCTGTCGGCCGGGCCGATGCCCGCGCGTCCTCCGTCCTCCGCCCAGCGTGGCCCCTGGTGCGGCTGCGGCTCGCACGCACAGCGCGCCCCGCAGCGCGCCCCGCGCCGGATCACGTGTTTCCTACCCCGCGTATCAGGCGTAGAATACGCCCCGGCAACGGCGAACGCCGGGCCAGGGTGACCACCGACAACCTGCCAGACGGACAGCGGAAAAAACACGCATGAGCACTACGGAGACTCGAGCCGGCGGGCGCAGGGCGTCTTTGCCCGCACGGTTCCTGGACGCGGTGGAGCGGGTCGGCAACCGGCTGCCGGACCCCCTCACGCTCTTCGTCATTCTCATCGGCCTGGTCCTCATCGCCTCGTGGATCGCCGCACGACTGGGCGCGGCGGTGGCGCATCCGCAGACCGGCGAGCAGATCGTCGCGGTCGATCTGCTCAGCCGCGCGAGCATCCAGCGGATCCTCCAGGAGATGCCGCAGACCTTCGTGTCCTTCCCGCCGCTCGGGCTGGTGCTGGTGGTCATGCTCGGCATCGGCATCGCGGAGCAGACTGGCCTGGTCGCGGCTGCCATGCGGGCGTTCTTGCGGGGCATCCCGCCGCGACTCGTCACGGCCGCCGTGGTGCTGGCCGGCCTGCTCTCCAGCCTTGCCGTGGACGCGGGCTACGTCGTGCTCGTGCCGCTCGGCGCGGTGATCTTCCACAGCATGGGCCGGCACCCCATCGCCGGCCTGGCCGCGGCCTTCGCGGGCGTGGCCGGCGGATTCAGCGCGAACCTGCTGATCACCTCGCTGGATCCGCTCCTCGGCGGGCTTACCCAGGCCGCCGCCCAGATCGTAGACCCGGACTACATCGTCGAGCCGACGGCGAACTGGTACCTCATGGCCAGTCTCGTGCCTGCGCTCGTGGCAGCCGGCACGTTCGTCAACGACCGCATCGTCGAGCCCCGGCTGGGCGAGTACCGCGGCACGCCGGAGGTGGGTGCAGCCGAGGAGAACGCGAACGCCCTGACGCCGGAGGTCGAGCGCAAGGGGCTGATCGCCGCGGGCGCGGCGTTGCTGTTCGTGCTCCTCGTGATCGCGGCCACGGTGCTCCCGCGTGACGGCCTCCTGCGCGGCCCGAACGGCGAGATCCAGCCGTTCCTCTCGAGCATCGTCGCCGTGATGTTCTTCTTCTTCCTCCTGCCCGGGCTGGCGTTCGGCATCGCGACCGGCTCGATCCGGAGCGACCGGGACGCGGCGCGCATGACGGCCGAGTCCATGGCGAGCATGGGCGCCTACATCGCGTTGGCGTTCGTGGCGGCCCACTTCGTCGCGTTCTTCAACTGGTCGAACCTGGGAATCCTCCTCGCGATCACGGGCGCCAACGCCCTACAGGCGGCGGAATTCACGGGGATCCCGCTCCTCCTGTCGTTCGTGGTCCTGACCGCATTCGTGAACCTGTTCATCGGCAGCGCTTCGGCGAAGTGGGCGGTCATGGCGCCGATCTTCGTGCCGATGTTCATGCTGCTCGGCTACTCGCCCGAGTTGACGCAGGCGACGTACCGGGTCGGTGATTCGTTCACGAACATCATCACGCCGCTACTGCCCTACTTCCCGCTGATCATCATCTTCGCGCGCAGGTACGACCGCTCGCTGGGCATTGGCAGCATCATCTCGACGATGCTGCCGTACTCCATCGCGTTCGGTCTGGTCACGACGTTGATCCTGCTGGCGTGGTTCCTGGCCGGACTGCCGCTCGGGCCGAACGCGCCGCTGTACTACCAGCCGTGAGACCGTAGGGCAGGTGTTACGTGCGAAGGGCGGGGAGGGACGCAGGCCTCTCCCCGCCCGTCTGCATCCGCGGCGCTGAGTGCAATGCCGGCCTCCTGCCGGGGTGGGGCGCCGCAGGGTCGCTGGGCACGGCCGCCGGCGCTCCTGGTCACGCGACCGGCGCCCCGCTCACACGACGACGAGCGGCCGGTCCACCAGGTGCTCGGCGATGAACCACACCTGGAGTTCGTTGGTGCGGAGCACGTCCGAGACCAGGATGTCGTTGGTGACCAGGTCGCCCAGCTCGTCGGCCCGCCGCGCCAGTTCGCGCGCGTGCTTGATGATGTGCTCGTGAGCTTCCAGGAGCCGCGAGAGCATGGCGGGAACCTCTTCCGCGCCGTCCGGCGGTCGTGGGATCCTGGTGATCTCCGCCACGTGGCGTGGGTCGCCGACCGCGACGGCACCCAGCGTCTGCACCCTCTCGGCGAGGAGGTCAATGAGCTTCTCCTGCTGCTCGGCGTGCCGGTCCAGGAGCAGGTGGAGTTGGTAGAACGTGGCGCCGCGCATCAGCCAGTGACTTTTCTTGTAGAGGTCGTGCAGGATGCGTGTGTCGGCGAGGACCTGGTTCAACCTTGCCGCCATCTCGCTCCGCACGTTCTCCGAGAGGCCCAAGGGCATGTCGCGGAGCTGGTCGAAGCGCTGGACCTCCCGGCTCTGCTGGTGGAGGTGGGGCTGGCTGTCTCCGGGCGGCGAGTGCGGTCTGGGAACGGCTGCGCTTGCCATGGATTCTCCTCTCGATCCCTGACCGGCGGGCGCCGTCGTCCGCCGGCACCGTCCGATGCTTGCTCGGCGTGATTGCCCCGGCGGCGCCGGCGCCCCCTCGGAACCGTGTCGCGTTGCCGGCGCGGGGCAGGCGTGCGTATAAGCAAGGGCCATACCTGCCTGGACGGCTCGGACCGACCAGCCCCCTAAACCGTTGACCGACGCGTCGCCGCATAGGAGTCCTTGCGCGCCCGTCAGCCGCCGCATAGCGTTTCGTCCACCTCTTGGAGGTGCCCCGCGGCCGGTGCCCTCTACGTGGCACCGGCCGCCTGAACATCACATCGTGGCTTCGCACTGCTTCGCGCGCTCTTGCTCGTGTGAGCCGCCACATGAGAACGATCCTGGAGTGGGTCGCGAGGGCGTCGTCCATCGGCACGAGCGGGCAACCGCCGCGGAGGGCTCACCAGATCTCGCTGATCAATCAGGTCGCCCTCCAATCCTGCGCGGTCCCTATCCCGTATCAGGTCTTCTACCTGCTCCACGACGCCAGCCGATACCTCCCGCTCGTGGTCGTCAACGCCGTCTTCATGGCGTGTTGCATTGCGACACTGTTCATGAACCGAGCGGGGAAGCACGCGGCGGCGCGCAACACGATGTTCACCGCCCTGCACGTTCAGTTGCTCGTCGTCACATACTTCCTCGGCAACGGTGCGGGCGTTCACTTGCTCTACTTCCCTCTGGGAACCTGGCTCGGCCTGTTCTTCGCCTCGCGCCGGCTACACGCCATCCTCGCCTTCACCCTGGCCGCGCTCCTCTTCGTCGTCTGCCACTACGCCTTCCCGCCCGAGGCTGCGTCGATCGCCGCGCCCGCGGCGCTGCTCCACGTGACGTTCATCGGCAGTGCGGTCAGCGCTCTCTGCATCGCCGGGGCCCTCTCGTACCAGTTCCGGCTCGAGATGGACCGGGTGGAGGCCGAACTCCAACGGTCCAACGAAGAGCTCGCGCGGCTCTCCGGCCAGGATCCGCTCACCGGCCTGGCCAATCGGCGTACGCTCGACGACCGCTTGACCCGCGAGTGCGCGCGGCTACGGCGGCCCGGCCAGCACATCGCCGTGCTCCTGTGCGACGTGGACCACTTCAAGGCCTACAACGACCACTACGGGCACCTCGCAGGCGATGCCTGCCTCAAGCGCGTGGCCGAGGCGCTCTCCTCCGTCGCTCGGCGCGCCAACGACGTCGTCGCCCGGTACGGAGGCGAAGAGTTCGTCATCGTGTTGCCCGCGACGGACTGCGCCGGCGCGCTCCGGGTGGCCGAGGAGGCCCGGGCACGCGTGAGCGCCCTCGGGATCCCCCACGAACGCTCGGACGCGGCGCCCGTCGTCACCGTGAGTGTCGGCGTCGCATGCTGCGATCCCGCCACGCCTCTGGCGCCGGAGGACCTGCTCCGCCGGGCCGACGCGGCGTTGTACGCCGCCAAGCGGGCCGGCAGGAACCGCGTCGTACGTTACGACGGCCTTGGGCCGGACGGTACAGCCACCGCATGATCGCGCAGCCGTCCCTCAGGCGCCCTGCGACAACCGTCCGTGGCACGGGGCTCGCGGTCGGTCTGCCGCGGTCTCGCGACGTGCGCGCCGCTCCGGCCAGGGGGCGGCGGCGGACGCGCGGGTCGTCCGGCTGCGTGGACAATGGACGTTCGGGGCGTACTTCTCTGGGGGTTCGCGGCGACCACGATCCTGACCACGATCCTGCGCGGCAGCCAGGCGGTCGGCCTGACCCGGCTGGATCTGCCCCTGATGCTCGGCCTCATCGTCACGCCGAACCGGGACCACGCCAAGGCGTACGGCTTCGTCATCCATCTCTTCAACGGCTGGCTGTTCACGCTCATCTACGCGGCGTTCTTCGAGTACCTGGGCCGCGGGGGCTGGTGGCTCGGTTCGATCATCGGCGCGGTCCACGGCGTGTTCGTGCTGGCCGTGGGGCTGCCGGCCGTCCCTGGCCTGCATCCGCGCATGGCCACGGACGCCCGAGGTCCTGAGCCCACGCGCGAGCTCGAGCCGTCAGGCTTCATGGCGCTCAATTACGGACGAAGGACGCCGCTGGTGACGCTGCTGGCGCACGTCGTCTTCGGCGCGATCCTCGGGACGTTCTATCGCGTCTGAGGAGGGGCCATTCCTGTTGCACGCGCTCCGTGAGACGGGCGCGCTCCTCGGAACGTTCTGTCGCGTCTGAGCAGTGGGCCGGCGACGCATCCCCGCTACCTGGTCACCGCTGCGCGTCGTGCTCCGCGAGCGTCAGCGCCGCGTTGATCAGCCCGATGTGGCTGAAGGCCTGCGGGAAGTTGCCGAGCTGCTCGTCGGTTTCGGGGTCGATCTGTTCGGCGAGCAGGCCGAGGTCGTTCCGCCGCTCGAGGAGTCGGACGAAGATCGCGTGCGCCTCGTCGAGCCGGCCGAGGCGGGCGAGCGCCTCGACGAGCCAGAACGAGCAAATGAGGAACGCGCCTTCGCCGCTGGGAAGGCCGTCCGGGCCCAGGTACCGGTGGACGAGCTCCGCACGTGCGAGGTGACGCTGGATCGCCTCGACGGTGGAGACGACGCGGGCGTCGTCGGGCGGAAGGAACCCCACCAGCGGGATGACGAGGAGCGCGGCATCGAGGCCGTGGCCGGGCGTGCGGGTGAAGGCGCCGAGCGCGTGGCTGTAGCCGTTGTCGAGAATCCACGAGCGGATCGCATCGCGGGTGCGCGTGAGGGGGGCGAGTTCGAGCCGCAGGTCGCCCGCGCGGGCGAGCTCTATGGCGCGATCCAGGCCGACCCACGCCATGACCTTGGAGTGGACGTGCTGCGCGCGGCCGGTACGCACCTCCCAGATGCCATCATCGGGTTCTGTCCAGCGCTTCGTGATGATGCGCGTCAGGCCGCGCAGCAGCCGGCGTGCATCCCTGTCGAACTCTCCGCCTGACCTGCGGTACAGGGTCAGGGCATCGATGACCTCGCCGTACACGTCGAGCTGGAACTGCCGGTAGGCCGCGTTGCCCACGCGCACCGGCCGTGAGCCGCGGTAGCCGTCCAGGTAGTCGAGACTCCGTTCCGGGGTGCGTGCGCCGCCGTAGACCGTGTAGAGCGGCTTCAGTTCGGGATGGCCGACGCTGGTGGAATAGAGGAGCCATCGGGCGAACGCGTCGGCCTCGGCTCGATAGCCGAGACGGAGCATCGCGCGAATGGCGAAGGCGGCATCCCGGAGCCAGCAGAAGCGGTAGTCCCAGTTCCGCACGCCGCCCACGCGCTCCGGGAGCGAGCTGGTCGGCGCGGCGATGATCGCGCCCGAGGGCGCGTACGTGAGCAGCTTGAGGGCGAGAGCGCTCCGCAGCACGGCATCATCGTAGGCGCCCACGGTGCGGTAGGCGCCGGCCCAGCCGATCCAGAACTCCTCGGTCAGCCGCTGGATCAGGTCGAGGTTGCCCAGCACGGGAAGGTCGGCCGGCGCCTCGGGCGAGTACGCGAGGGCGAAGTCCAGTTGCTCGCCGGCGTGCAGGGGAAACCGTCCGGTCAGTTTCCCGTTCTCGCTCTCGAGCCGGGCGTTGGTCACGAGGTGCAGGGCGTGGCCGCCCCACTCGATCGCGTAGCGGGTCGCATGTTGTCGCCGCACCAGGGGCACGCGACGGCCGAACTGCGGCCTGGCCTCGACGCGGACATCCAGGGTCACACTCCCCTCGATGCAGCGGACCCGTCGCACGATCTCCCGAAACGCGACCGGGTAGGTCCGCTTCTGGGCCTCCGTCAGTGCAGGCATGAAGTCCACCACGCGGACGACGCCGCCCGCCGCGGTGAAATCCGTCTCGAGGATATTGGTCCGCGGGAGATAGCGGCGCCTTGTGCGGAACGGCCCGGCGGGGCGGATCTCGAAGGTGCCGCCGAGATCGGCGTCGAGGATGCGCGCGAACACGGCGTCGCTGTCGAAGCGCGGCACGCACCACCAATCGATCGAGCCGAACCGCGAGATCAGGGCCACGCTACGGCCGTCGCCGATCACGGCGTAGTCGCCGATCGGGAGGTAGCGGGGGCGCGACGGTTCAGGCGCGCCCGTCTCAGCGCTTGCGGTAGACGAGGTAGCGGACGGCATCGGCCCTCCGCAGCTCGATTCCGAAGCCGGGGCGCGCGAGATCGGGACGGAGCACGCCGTCACGTGGCTCGGGCGCGCCGTCGAAGAACGCTCGCTCGATGCGGACGTGGTCGTGGAAGTACTCGACGTGGCGCACGACGGCCAGCGCGCAGCAGGGGTGTGCGTGCAACGATGGCGCCGTGTGGGCGGAGAGCGGGATCCCGTGGGCCTCGCAGAGCGCCGCAACGCGGAGGAAGCCGGTGATCCCGTTGCAGCGCGTGGCGTCTGCTTGGAGCACATCGACGGCGCCGGCCTCCAGAGCGCGGCGGAAGTCCACCAGCTCGTAGCCGTACTCGCCGGCGGCGATGTCCATGCCGGCAGGCGCGCGGTCGCGCAGCAGACGCAACCCCTCGAGATCGTCGAACGGGACCGGCTCCTCGAACCATGACACCCCCGATTCGCTGAAGCGCTCGGCCATCGCCAGCGCGTCTTTGCGGCTGTACGCGCCGTTCGCGTCGACGAACAGCTCCGCGTTTGGCCCGATCGCCTCGCGGGCCGCGTGCACGCGGCGTGGATCTTCGGCCGGCCGTGCGCCCACCTTCATCTTGACTCGCCGGATCCCGGCATCGACCCACCGGGCGAGCTGCTCCTGGAGTCTGGCGATCGGATAGGCCGTGAAGCCGCCGCTGCCGTAGACGGGCACTCCGTCGCGCACGGCGCCCAGCAGCGCGACGAGAGGCAACCCGAGGAGCCGCGCCTTGAGATCCCAGAGCGCGTTGTCCACGGCGGAGATCGCCATCGCGCAGATGCCCGGGCGGCCGAGGTTGCGGACCTCACGCCGAAGGTCGGCCCAGATGGCCGGGATCGTCATTGGATCGCGACCGACCACCAGCCTGACGAGATGCTCGCCGATCAGCCGCGCCGTGGCCGTGTCCGCGTACGTGTAGCCCAGCCCGGTGACGCCCGCGGCCCGCACCTCGACGATCACGATGGTGGTGGAGTCCCAGGACAGCGTGCCGTCGGATTCGGGGAAATCCGTCGGGACCGTATAGGCAGAGACGTCGCCCCGGTCGATCGTGAGCTGCGTACGCGACGGTGCTCGAGCTACGTCGTCGTCTCCGGTCCTCAGATCGAACGTCCGCGCGGCGGGGCGCGACGCGCGGGTCGGATCATCTCCGCGCGTACGGATGCAGCGACCTCACCACCTGCCGCGCGCGAGCCGCCACGCCAGCGCGCCGCCGACGGCGAGCCCGGCGCCGAGCGCTGCCACGGTGTAGGCCGAGGGCGACGGCAACTCCACCAGCTCCCGCGGCGCGAGAGCGTGCGCGTACGACTCCGGCGTCCGGCCCGCCGGAAGCCGATCGCTCTCCAGCGCCATCCGCAGCACCTGGGCGAGGTGGAGCGCGCGGCGGTCCGTGGTCTGGCGGATCTGCTCGCGGCAACTGAAGCCGTCCGCGATGATGATCGTATCCTGGCCCGCCGCGCGGACTGCCGGCAACAGCACGCGCTCTCCAGCGCCGATCGAGACGTCGTACTTGTCCCTCTCGAAGCCGAACGAGCCGGCCATGCCGCAACAGCCGGAGTCGAGGATCCGGAAGTCGAGGCCGATCCGCGGCAGGAGCTGCTCCTCCGCATCGAGACGCATGATCGCCTTGTGGTGGCAATGCCCGTGGACGATGGCGCGTGCGTGCAGCCGTCGCGGCTCGTAGCCCCGCGCCTCGCGGACCAGGAACTCGGCCAGCGTCATCGCCTGCGCGCGGAGCCGCTGCGCATCCGGGTCATTGGGAAACAGTTCGTGGAGCTCGTCCCGGAAGACGGAGACGCAGCTCGGCTCGAGCCCCACGATCGGCGTGCCGGCGCGGATCTGCGGCCTGAGTGCCTCGATGACGCGGCGGAGCTGGTGTTCGGCGACGTCCAGCATGCCGAAGTCGTAGAGCGGGTGGCCGCAGCAGAGGAACGTGCGGGGCACGACGACGCGGTAGCCCGCATCCTCCAGCACGTCCACCGCCGCCGCGGCGATCTCCGGGTGGAAGCGGTTGTTGAACGTGTCCGGCCAGAGGATGACCTCGGGCCCGCCGCGGATCCGCGTGCCTCGCCGTCTGAACCACGACGTGAACGTGCGCGGCGCGACCGTCGGGAACTGCCGCTCGGGCGCCATGCGGACCGCGGCCCTGGCGAGGCCGCGCAGCCCGGGCGTGCGCACGGCGAGGTTGGCGAGCCCGGGCGCGAGCGAGGCGGCGCGCGCCCACCAGAAGACGAGGCCGTAGGCGTAGGCGGAGAGCGGACGCAGGCGGCGCGCGTAGTAGTGCGAGAAGAACTCGGCCTTGTAGGTGGCCATGTCCACGCTGACCGGACACTCGTGCTTGCACCCCTTGCAGGCGAGGCAGAGGTCCAGCGCCTCCTTCACGTTCTCGTCGCGCCAGCCGTTGGACACCGGGTCGCCTTTGAGCATCTCGAAGAGGAGACGCGCGCGCCCGCGCGTGGTGTGCTTTTCTTCGCGCAGCACCATGTAGCTCGGGCACATGGTGCCGGTGTCCAGCTTGCGGCACTTGCCGATGCCCTGGCAACGCAGCGTGGCCCGGGCGAAGCTCCCGCCGTCGTTGGGGAGGGCGAACGCCGTCTCCAGCCACGGCGGCTCGTAGTCCGGGCCGAGCCGCAGGTCCGCATCCAGCGGCCGCGCGTCGACGACCTTGCCCGGGTTCATCTTCCCGTCCGGGTCCCAGATCGCCTTGAACTCGCGGAAGGCCTGGACCAGCTCGGGCCCGAACATCTTCGTGAGGAGCTCGCCGCGCGCCTGGCCGTCGCCGTGCTCGCCGGAGAGCGAGCCGCCGTAACCGATGACGATGTCGGCCGCGCGCTCGACGAACTCGCGGTAGCGCGCGATGCCGCCGCGGCTCACGAGGTCGAAGTCGATGCTGCAATGGACGAGGCCTTGGCCGAAGTGGCCGTAGAGCGATGCCTGGTAGCCGAACTCGTTCATCAGGCGCCGGAGGTCGCGGAGGTAGTCGCCCACGCGGTCCGGGGGGACCGCCGAGTCCTCCCAGCCGGGCCACGCGGGCTCTAGTCCGGGCACGAGCGCGGTCGCGCCGAGGCCCGCCTCGCGCAGCTCCCACAGCTCGTGCGCCGTCGTGCGGCGGTCGTGGAGCACCATCGTGGGCGGTCCTCCCGCGCGGCGTAGCTCATCCATGAGCCGCTGGGCCCGGTCGCGTGCCTCGGCCAGCGTGTCGCCGCCGAACTCGACGAGCAGGAACCCGCCGCCGGCGGGGAGCAGCTCGGCGACCTGGCGTTCGAAGCCCTCGACGCGGAGGTCCGCAACGAGCCGGTCATCGAGCCCTTCGATGGCGAGCGGGCGATGCTCGCGGACGAGCGGCACGTGGTCGCCCGCTGCCGCGACGTCGGGGAAGCCGAGCACGAGCAGCACCCGCTCCGGCGGGTCGGGGATCCAGCGTAAGCTCGGCTTCGAGGTAGGCGACGCACGTGCCTTCGGTGCCCGCGAGCGCGCGCGCCACGTTGAAGCCCTTCTCCGGCAGAAGCTCGTCCAGGTTGTAGCCCGAGACGCGGCGTGGGATCTTCGGGTAGCGCGCGCGGATCAGGTCCGCGTAGCGGTCCCGCAGATCGCGGAGGCGGCGGTAGATCTCCGCCTGGGGGCCGCTGCCGCGTGTGATCGCGTCCAGCTCCGCCTCGGTCGTGGCGCCGACGCGGAGGCGCACGCCGCGGTACGTCAGCACCTCGAGCGAGATCAGGTTGTCCGACGTCCGGGCCCCGGGCCCGTAGAATTCGGCCTGCACCGAGTGGCTGCCGCACGAGTTGTTGGCGATCATCCCGCCCAGCGTGTTCCAGCCGTGCGTGGCGGGGTCGGGGCCGAACGTCAGCCCGTGCTGCGCGGCCGCGCTGCGCAAGGCATCCAGCACGGTGCCCGGCTGGACCCGTGCGCGCCGCCGGGCCGGGTCGATCTCGAGCACGGCGCGCAGGTACTTCGAGACATCGATGACCACTGCGGCGTTGACCGTCTGGCCGGCGAGCCCGGTGCCGCCGCCCCGGAAGACGACCGGCGCGCCGAACGCGCGGCACGCCGCGATGGTTTCGACGATGTCGTCGACCGTCCGCGGGATCACGACGCCGAGCGGCGGGAAGCGGTAGTTCGACGCGTCGTCGGCGTAGAGCCCGCGGTCGCCGGCCGAGAACCGGACCTCGCCCGCGATCCGGGCGCGGAGCATGCACGCCAGCTCCTCGCCATCCTTGCGCGATGGCGCCGCTGCCGCAGGCAGGATGCGCGGCGGGCGCCGTGCCGGGTGCTCCAGCCCGAGCGGTTGCACGCGAGCCCTCATTCGATCCGCTCCTGCGGCCGCTCGCCCGCGCCCGCCGCGGCGGCAGGCGCCGGCGGCGCGTCTACTCCGTGGCTCTGCCTCGGCCCGGCACGTAGCTCTCCACGGCGTCGCGCGCGGACTGCTTGATCATGCGCCAGCGGTGCGCGTCCCCCTTCACGATGGACGCCGTGAAGTTCCTGGCCTGCTTGAGCGTGATGTGCGGGGGCAGCGGCGGGACCTCGGGGTCCGTGTGCGCGTCCACGACCACGGGCCGGTCGGCCGAGAGCGCGGCCTCCCAGCCGGGGACGATGTCTTCGGGCTTCTCCATCAGGATGCCGCGCAGGCCGAGCTGCTCGGCGAACCGCGCGTAGGACATCGCCGGCACCTCCTGCGACGCCTCGAACCGCGGATCGCCCGCGAGCACACGCTGCTCCCAGGTCACCTGGTTGAGGTCGCGGTTGTTCAGCACGAGGATGATGAGCCGCGGATCCTTCCATCGCTTCCAGTACGCGGCGACACTGATCAGCCCGTTGATCCCGTTCATCTGCATCGCGCCGTCCCCGACACACGCGACCACCGGCCGATCCGGATGCGCGAACTTCGCCGCGATCGCGTACGGCACGCCCGGACCCATCGTGGCCAGGTTGCCGGAGAGCGAGGCCATCATGCCGCGGCGGATCTTGAGGTCGCGCGCCCACCAGCTGGCGCAGGAGCCCGAGTCGGCGGTCAGGATGCACCGATCCGGCAGCCGCGAGGAGAGCTCCCAGAAGACGCGCTGAGGGTTGATCGGCTCGGCGTCGTTCATGGCGCGGTGCTCGAGCACGTCCCACCACTTCCTCACCTCCTTCTCGATCTCCTCGCGCCAGGAGCGATCCGTCTTGCGCCGGAGCAGCGGGATGAGAAGCCGGAGGGTTTCGCGGCTGTCGCCGCAGAGCGCAACATCCACCGGATAGCGGAGTGCGAGCATCCGCGGGTCGATGTCGATCTGCACTGCCTTCGCATCGCCCTCCTTGGGCAGGAACTCGGCGTACGGGAAGCTCGTGCCGACCATGAGCAGCGTGTCGCAGTCCATCATCAGGTCCCAGCTCGGCTTGGTGCCGAGCAGGCCGATGGCGCCGGTCACATACGGCAGGTCGTCCGGCAGCACCGCTTTGCCGAGGAGCGCCTTGGCCACGCCGGCGCCGAGTAGATCCGCGACCTCGTCGACCTCGTCCGCCGCGTGCAGCGCGCCCGCTCCCACGAGCATCGCGACCTTCTTGCCCTCGTTCAGGATGTCCGCCGCACGGCGGAGGTCCTCATCCTTCGGGATCACCCGCGGCTCTGACCAGGCGGTGCCGGTGAAGGTGGCGCCGTGCACGCGCGGCGGCGACTCGACGGCGTCCATCTCCTGGACGTCGTTCGGAAAGATGATGCAGGTGACCGTGCGCTCCGCCTTCGCGATGCGGACCGCGCGGTCCACGAGCGTGCGGGCCTGGGACGGCGTCGTGCAGACCTGGACGTACTCGGACGCGACATCCTTGAACAGGTTGGCAAGGTCGACCTCCTGCTGGAAGTCGCCGCCGAGCGCGATGGTGGCGGACTGCCCCGCGATCGCCACCACCGGCTGGTGGTCCATCTTCGCGTCATAGAGGCCGTTCAGGAGGTGGATCGCGCCCGGCCCCGACGTCGCTATGCACACACCGACCTCGCCGGTGAACTTCGCGTGCGCGCACGCCATGAACGCGGCCATCTCCTCGTGCCGGACCTGGACGTATTCCATCCGGTCGCTGGCCCGATCCAGCGCGCCGAGGAAGCCGTTGATGCCGTCGCCGGGGTAGCCGAAGACCCGGCGGATCCCCCAGTCGCAGAGGCGCTGAACGACGAAGTCGCTGACGGTGCGGGCCATGAGGGCACCCTCCGGTGGCGGGCCGAAGCCGGGGCGGGGCGCGCCTCTGGCGCCGGCTCGCCCCCGGCCGTGCCGTGGGGCCGCGTGCAGCTTCCGTACCGGGTGACCGTGCCGGTGAGCCTTTCCGCGGCCGGATTTCGATAGTGGAAAGAGGAGGCGACGAATCGTCTGGCCGGGCCTGGCGGCGATCGAGCCGGTGCCGGGTTTGGCCGGGACGTGCTGCGCGCGTGCGCGCCGTAGCTTGCGCGGGGGCCGCGAATCAACCTCGCTCACGGAGAGTGTGGACATGACGCATCGCCGGGCAGGATGGTCGTTGTGGTTCGTGCTGGTGGTGCTGCTGCTGGGCGTGGTGGGTGTCGAGCCTGCTTCTGCCCAGCAGACGCCGCCGCCGGATACGATCCGGGCGTGCTATGTGCCGGCGACGGGGACGATCTACCGGATCGGTGCGCCGGGGCTGCCGTCGTCGTGTCTGTCGCAGGCGCACGTGGCGTTTGCGTGGAGCCGCGTGAGCTCGGCTGGTGTGGTGGCCCACAGCGAGCTCCAGGGTCTCGATGCGGATGATCACCCGCGGTACCTGCTGCTGGGGGGTGTGCGCAACTCCAACAGCGGCTTTGCGGTGGCAGGGACGTTCGGCAGTGCGGATGCATTGCCTGCCAGTGGCGCCGGGACGCGGCTGCTCTGGTATCCCGCAAAGGCCGCTTTCCGCGTGGGACGCGTGACGGGGAGCGAGTGGGACCTGGCAAGCCTCGGTGAGAGTTCGGTGGCCATGGGGGTGAACACCCTCGCCAGCGGTCAAAACTCCGTGGCATTCGGGGAGAACACGAGTGCCAGCGGACCCGGCGCCGCTGCATTCGGTCTCAGCACGAGCGCCAGCGGCAGCCGCTCCGTTGCATTCGGGCTGGGAACGACTGCCAGCGGTCTGGCTTCCACTGCGTTCGGGACTGGCGCGACTGCCAGCGGTTTGTTCTCGATCGCCGCAGGGATTGAGACCGAGGCCCGGGCGGTGGCCTCGCTCGTCATCGGGCGATTCAACGCGATCGGGGGCGACCCGTCGGACTGGATCCCGACCGATCCGCTCTTCGTGGCGGGGAACGGGACGAGCGACGCCGCTCGCTCGAACGCGCTGACGCTGTACAAGAACGGCGATCTCACCATTGCCGGCACGCTGACGCAGAGCTCGGATGCGCGGCTCAAGGAGGAGATCGAGCCGCTGGAGGGCGTGCTGGATCGGGTGCTCCGCCTCCAGCCGGTGACGTACCGGTTCCGTGAGGATGTGAACCGGAGCCGAGAGAAGCAGATCGGGCTCTTGGCGCAGGAGGTAGCGGAGGAGTTCCCGGAGCTGGTGAAGGCTGAAGCGGACGGCTACCTCTCGCTCTCGTACACGCAGCTTGCGGCGGTGCTGGTGCAGGCGCTGCGGGAGCAGGAGGCGCGGCACCAGGCGGAGCTGGCGGCGCAGGCCGAGCGCATGGCGGCGCTACAGAGCCGGCTGGCCGAGCTGGAGCGCCTGCTGGCGGAGCAGCAGGTCGGGGCGGCGGCAGAGACCTCGGCGCCCGTGCGCCACGTTGCGGGGCCGGAGGCGCGCTGAAGGGGAGCGACGACGATACGCCGCCTCGCGGTTTCTTGCGCCGTCCGTGTTCGGGCCGGCGATGCTCGTGGCGTGGTCGTCCGCGGCGGCGGCCACGCCGTGTTGCGTCGTCGCTCCGGTGGAGCGGGCGGCTCTTTCGCTGCTCGGCGGCGGCAGGGCGGGCTTCCGGGAGGTGGGTGCGCGCGGGGCCGTCGACGCGGGCGCGTTCGACCTCGGTGCGGAGTAGCAGGCACGGCGCTTCAGCGGCGACGACGTCTCCAGCTCCCTTCCCGGCGCGGAGCTCGCCTTGCGCCGCGGGCGCGCGTGTGCCTGGCGATCGGCCTTTCCCGCATCCCGCTCCGCGTGCCGGACCGCCGGGCCCACGGCCTCGAGTGCGCTCTCACGCGGCGTCGAGCCGGCGTCGGGACGCGTGAGCCGCCCCCGCGCGGTGACTCTGGACCGTCGGGATCGTGAACCAGACGGTCGTGCCTGCTCCCGGATCACTCTCCACGTGGATGCGCCCGCCGTGCGCCTCGACGATCCCGCGCGCGATGGCGAGGCCCAGGCCTGCACCACCGCGCTGCCGCTTCGCCTGCCAGAACGGGTCGAAGACGTGGGGCAGCTCGTCGGGAGGGATGCCGGGGCCGGTGTCACGGACCCAGAAACGAACGTTCTGGTCCGCCGCCTCGGCGCCCAGCTCGATCCGTCCGCCCCGAGGTGTGAACTTGATCGCGTTGCCGAGCAAGTTGGAGAAGACCTGGAGCAGCCGGTCGCGGTCGGCCCACACCTCCGGCAGTCGCTCCGGCAGCGCGGCGATCAAACGCTCTCCTTCCTCCTCCGCCTGACCGCGGTGCAGCTCCAGCGCCTCGCGCGCGACCTCGACGCTCGCGACAGGCCCGCACTCCACCGACAACGTCCCCGCCTCGAGCCGCGCCACATCCAGCAGATCGTCGATCAGCCGGTCCGCGCGCTGCACGCTCCGCTTCACGATCCCGAGCTGCTGGTGCGCGGTATCGGCATCCTGCGGCGTGATCGCCTCGAGCAGTCCGGCGCTCAGCGCGATCGTGTGCAGCGGGTTGCGCAGATCGTGACTGACGATGGCCAGCATCTCGTCGCGGACGCGGGCCGCGCGCCGGGCCTCGGCGTAGAGCCGTGCATTTTCGAGCGCGAGCGATGCGCGCTCGGCCAACTCCTCGGCCAGCGGGAGGTCACCGCGCCGGTACGACTGGGATGGCCTCGCGAGCAGCGTGAGCGCGCCGACGACGCGGCCTCGCACGCGCAGGGGGATGATCATCGCGGAACGCGGTCCGATCGCACCCAGATCGGCATCGACCGTTTCTCGGCCTTGCCCAGCCCTCGCCACGGCGGCCAGATCCGCGAGCACGTCGGCGTTGACACGTTGTAGGATGCGCGCCGACCCGTCCTGGACTGTTCGGACGATCGGGTTCGTCTCGTCGCGTGGTGGCGCCGACCGACGCACCACCGCCGCCAGCGGCGCTGCAGCCGGATCGCCGTGAGCGACGGCGGCGCGGCGCAGGAAATCTGCTTCCACGACGTCGACGATGCTCCAGTCGGCGAGCTCCGGCACGACCAGCCGCGCGAGCCGCTCCAGGATCTCTCCGGGCTCGAGCGTCGCCGCGAAGACCCGGCTCGCCTCCGCCAAGAACCGCGACCGACGCTCTTCCGCGCGGGCGGCCTGCCGCTCGGCCCGCTCCCGGTCCAGCTCGCGGATACGCTCGTCGGCGCGGGTGCGCGCGATCACTGCAGCGACCAGACCGGCCGAGATCTTGAGCGCATCGATCTCCGCCTTCGACCAGTCCCGCTCGTACCGGGTCTCGTCGAAGCCGATGAACCCCCACCATTCCTTTCCGAGGAAGATCGGCAGCACCACGAGAGAGCGGATGCCCTGTGACTTGAGCAGCGGCTGCTCGCTCTCCGGGAAGGTGTCGACGTTGCCCAGGATCGCGCCGCCGGCGCTCAGGACCGACTTCCAGCGCGTCATCCCTGACGCGGCGTACGATGCGCTTCGGAGCTGCGGGTGGTTGATCTGCGGCGGGACGCCCGGCGCGGCCCACTCGTAGCGCTGGGTCGCGGCCAGCTCGCCGGGCCGGATCCAGTGGTTCTCGAAGATGTAAGCGCGGCAGACGTCGGCCGCTTCACCCACCAGCGCGAGGAAGTCGTCCAGGCGATGGCTTTCGGGGTACCGCAGCAACCGCTCCGCGCCGGTGCCCACGGCCTCGAGGATCCGGTCCCGGCGTCGGAGCGCGGCCGCGCGTGCCTCCGCCTCCCGGCGAACGCGGCGCAACCAGCGTCCGGCCATGGCGCTGGCGGCCCCGAGCAGCGCCAGTGGCACGATCTGCTTGCTGATGCGTCTCATCCCCGCACCGGCGAATCGAGGGCGCGACGCGGCGGACCGCCTGGCCAGCCGCGGGCCGGCCGGTGTCGCGAACGGTTCCGGGGTCGGCCGTGGCAAGTCGCGCGCCGACCCACAGCGAGCCAGTGCGCCGGCTGGAAACGTGCCGTCTTACTCAGCCGCGCCCGATGCCGCTCCTTTCCCCGGCGCCGGGCCGGTGATCGGACCGCCTCCGTGCACCGGCACCACGACCCTCGCCGTGCCCACGACCTCGCCCGATCCCAGCTCGAAGTGCACGATGAAGACGTGCGCGCCTTCCGGCCCGGCACCCGGCCGCGGCGCACCGACGGCGACGCGGCATGGGAAGCGGCCGGACGACGGAAGCGTCGCCCCGCAGGTCAGCGTGAGCCGCGTCGCCCACACAGGCCCGGCCTTGGCTCGCCAGCCCAGCACGTGTCCGACGGCGATGATGCACGCGTCGCCCGCGATGCGCAGCGCCAGCGGCATGGCCACGAAGTCCACCGCCGCGTGCGGCTCGATCTCGAACTGGTACGCACGTTCGCCCACCCGACGCGCCTCGACGATCGTGTACCCTTCCTCGGCGGCGAGCGCGTGCATGTACTCGCTCTGCAGGGCGGATACGGTACGCGCATCGAGGCGCTCCTCCAGACCACTCTCGACGGCTGTCCCGGCGGCGCGCTCCTCCGCCGCAGCCGCTCGCGCGAACGAGGGAGGCACGTGCGCCTGCACCGCAGGCTGGAAGAACGTATCCTCCGCACGCCGGGACAAACGGACCGAGCCGTCTCCTCCGATCAGCACGTGCGCCGGCCCGCGCCGGCCGTTGAACCGGCTCGATACCGACTCGCAGTACGCGCCGGCGTGCCGTATCAGCACCGGGTCTCCGCGCCGTACGCCGTCCAGCCGCGTGGCCGGAAGCAACACGTCGCCGGCGAAGCAGAGCGGGCCGACCAGCGCGTCCGGCCCCTCGGTCGGGAGCGGCCGGTGCTCGGCATCGACGATCTGGTGCTCCCACCGCGCGACCGTGAACTTCACCAGCTGATCCGTCCCCACATCGATGATGCCCCAGCGCCGGCCTCGCATCGCCTTCAACGCGACGACCCGCGCGAGCAGCGCGACGGCATCGCCGACCAGCGAGTTCCCCGGCTCGACCTCGTAGTTCAGGTCCTCGCGGCGGAGCGGCACCAGCGCATCGGCGAGCGCATCGATGGTTGGAAAGCTCTGGCCATCTAGGAACGGGATGCCGAGCCCGCCACCCAGGTTCACCGTGCCGATCCGGTGCGGCGTGTAATTCTCGATGGCGTCGCGCAGGCGGTGCAGGAAGTCGATCCCCGCCTCGAACGCCTCGAGGTTGTCCATCTGAGTGCCGACGTGCATGTGCAGGCCTGTCACCGGCAACGGATAATCCACCAGTGCCTGCACCAGCGTCTCCGATGGGATCCCGAACGGGCTGCTGGCCGCGCCATGGGCGGTGTAGCGGTGGATCGACGCCGCGCGCTTGTATCCGGGAAGCCCGCCGGGATTCACTCGCACGAACAGCCGCCCCGCCATCTCGCTCGCAGTGAGCCTGCCGGTCAGGTCAGTGAGCAGGTCGAGCGAGTCCGCCACGACCGTCGCGCCCGAGCGCAGCAGCCATTCCGCCAGCTCGATGTCCGGCGCGGGCGAGCCGTAGGAGATCGCGCGGATCGGGATGCCCGCGTCCAGCGCGGCCCACACTTCGTCGCGCGACGCGCAATCCGCGCCGCCGCCGAGAGCGGCGATGATCTCGAGGACCTCCGTCGAGGGGTTCGCCTTGACGGGGTAGCGGATGCGCTCCGGGTGGTCGACCAGGCGCAGATAACGGGCGAAGTTGTCCCGCAGCGTCGGTTCGTGGATCACGTACAGAGGCGTGCCGTATGCGGCGGCGAGTGCGCGCAGGTCGAGCGCATGCGACCAGGTTTCGAGCGTAGTCCGGGCCTCGTGCACGGCGGCGCGGGGCTTCTTCGGTGCGGACATGACTCACTGCTCCATGAAAACTCCGGGCGCCGACACCGGGAAAGGGCCGGCCGCGAGACGCGCGGGCTTGCGCTCGATCCCGCGTAAGCTCTGGTCCAGCATACAGTTCTGCTGGCGTTGTGTTCCTGCGGCGCCGGCGGGCGGTCGCATCGAGCACCGGCTGGCCGGGGCTCAGGCCTGCATCCGCGCAGAGCGGCCCGCGGACCAGGACCGTGGCGGCAGGCGCGTCTGTCGACGGGATGCTGCGGCGATTCGTCGGTGGGGGCCCGCGGGTCACTCCACGTAGGTGAACAGACGCTTGAATCCGTATTCCATGTGGATGATCTGATGGCAGTGGAAGAGCGTTGCCCCGGGGTTGTCAGCGACGAAGTCGGCCTCGACCGTCCCGAACGGTGGCACGACGACCGTGTCCTTCACGATCCCCGCGGTCGGGCGGCCGTTGACGCTCACGAGCTCGAAGGAGTGGCGGTGCAGATGGACGGGGTGCACATCAGCTGTGCGGTTCACGAAAGCCAGCCGGTAGCGGCGGCCTGCCCGGAGGGGGATGGGTGAGCTGTCCTCGAACTGCTCGCCGTTGATCGTCCAGCGGTTGAACCCGTGCGGCCCGCCGTTGATCTTGCCGAAGACCAGCGGGATGCGCTCGTCGGGCTCGGGCACGGGGCGGCTCACGCCGAAGATCGCGTAGCCCCAGGGCACAGGAGCCGGCGGGATCCAACGGGGCTCGTCGCTGGCGCCGGCATCCTCGACCACGATGCCTATGCCGTTACGGCGATCATCGTCCCGAGGTGTGCCCAGGATCCAGATGCCGGGGTTGTCCATCGTCACGATGGCGTCGATGCGTTCCGCCACGTCCAGGGGGCAGGATGCGGACGCGGCGAGGGGTGGGAACCGCATTGCCGTCCAGCGCGACGACCTCGAACTCGTGGCCGGGAAGGGCGAGCTGGATGTTCTCCGTGGCGCTCGCGTTCAGGATGCGGAACATGACGCGCTCGCCGCGCCCGACGCGCACGGGCTCCCCGTGGCCGAGCGCCTTCCCGTTGATCGAGAAGAAGCGGTAACCGACCTCGAAGCCGTTCGGCCGCGGATCCCGCGGTGGCGGCTCCAGCATGCCGCGTGGCCAGATGTCCTCCGACCCCTCCATCTGGCCGTGCCAGTGCACCAGCTCGGGCGTATCCGTCTCGTTGATCAGCTCGACAATGACCGGGTGCCCCTCGCGCAGCCGTATGATCGGAGCTGGAACACTGCCGTTGTAGCCGATGGTGCTGATCACCAGGTGTGGTACGAGCTCTACGAGCACGGGCGCGATGCGGATGGTCACGTCCGCCGGCCCTTCGGGTGCTTCGGTCGATTCCCGGGCGGCGTGTCGACGGTCCGCTGGGCAGCCGCCCACCGCCAGCCCCGGCCCTGTGACGGCGCCCAGCCGCAGGACGTCCCGGCGTGTCAGTCTGACTCCGCCATCCATGTGCGGCCCTCCGATCGGTGATCCGTGTGCACATCGAGAGCCGGCATCCCTTCGGGCGACGTACTCGACTCCGCGGGAGCGCGCCTGGTCCGCGATGGACCAGGTCGCTCCCGGCGACCAAGCCGAGGTACAGCAACACCAGCACGAGGCCGGCCCAGCGGGGGATGGTGCGCCTGACGGCGATATCGGAAACCACGGTCGTCGTGGCGAGCACCCCGGGAAAATGAAACGCGAGCACCGGCTGTTCGACCGGGAACGGCTTGACCAGCACGATGATGCCGGCGTTCAGCGGGAAGAACGCTCGGAGATACCGAGGCGTTCGATTTCGCCAGCGCTCCGCCTGCTCCGTCTCCTGGTTGCCGGTCTCCATCCAGGCTCAGGCCGCCGAAGAGGAGCACAGCAAGAATCGGCACAGAGAGGACGCTCGCGGATGCATGCCCGAAGCGGAGTGGCACGAGTGGCGCCGTGACTCCCAACGCCAGCGCGATCGCCACCATTGCCGCGCCGATGACCGAGCCGAGCGCGATCCCAGCGACGCCCTCGTGCGCGGCCACCGCGCCAACGCCGATTCCTCGATGACGCCGACCGACGAGCCCGTGCCCCCCCGCGACCCGGCGACGGTGAGGCGATCCGGCGCACCTATCGAGCGGGCCGGCCGCCGTGGCCGGCCGCGCCCTGCTCGACCCGGCTGCGGACGGCGTGTCCGTAGAACCAGCGTTTCGTCAGCTCCGCACCCGCGATGTACAGCGCGAGGATGCCGCCGAGCGCGAGCAGGAACGACGCCGGCAGAGGGCGAAGCTCGAGCGGCGCGGCGAGCGGCGTGTAGGGCAGCGCCAGCGTTGCGGCCACGATCCCCAGCGTGGCGAGGAGCAGGCCGCGCGCCGGCCGCGTGCGGAAAAACTGCCTGCGGCTGCGGATCACGAGCACGATCAACGCCGCCGAGACCACCGACTCGATCAGCCAGCCGGTGCGGAACGACTCCTCGCTCGCCTGCAGCACCAGCAGGAGCACGGCGAACGTCGCGTAGTCGAACACCGAGCTCAGCAGCCCGAACGCGAGCATGAACTTGCGGATGAGGTGGATGTCCCAGCGGCGGGGCCGCTCGATCGTCTCCGGATCCACGCGATCACCCGCGATCGCCGTTTCCGGGATGTCCGTGAGCAGGTTGGCGGTCAGGATCTGCTTGGGCAGCAGCGGCAGGAACGGCAGGAACAGCGACGCGCCGGCCATGCTGAACATGTTACCGAAGTTCGCGCTCGTCGCCATGAAGACGTACTTCATTGTGTTGGCGAAGGTCCGGCGCCCTTCGCACACACCGTCGACCAGGATGCCGAGGTCTTTCTCGAGCAGGACCAGGTCGGCCGCTTCCCGCGCCACGTCCACCGCGCTCTCGACCGAGATCCCCACGTCGGCGGCGCGAAGCGCCGGCGCATCGTTGATCCCATCGCCGAGGTAGCCGACGACGCACCCTGCGCGGCGCAGCGCGAGGATGATCCGCTCCTTTTGGGTCGGGTCGATCTCCGCGAAGATGTCCACGTTGGTGACGCGCTGCGCCATGGCGTGGTCGTCGAGCTGCTCGAGATCCGCTCCTGTCAGGACGCGCGGCTCCGTCATCCCGATCTGCCGGCCCACGTACGTCGCGACCAGCGCGTTGTCGCCGGAGATCATCGCCGTCCTGACGCCGAGCGCGGCGAGCTCGCGAACCGCATCGGCCGCATCGGGCCTGGGCGGATCGAAGACCACGATCAGCCCGATCAGCGTGAGGCCGGCCTCGTCGCTCTGTTCGATCCGGTCTGCATCGGTCCGCCGGATGGCCACGCCGAGGACGCGGAAGCCCTCGGCGCTGAGGCGGGCGTAACGGTCTTCGACCTGGCCGCGGACATCTTCCAGCGTCGCCGCTCGTCCGTCCGGCAGCTCCGCCTCGGTGCAGACAGCCAGCACGCTGTGCAGCGCGCCTTTCGTCACGATCAGGTTCTTCCCCTCATGCGCGAGAAGGACGCTCAGCCGCTTGCGCTGGAAATCGTAGGGAATCTCGTCGAGCTTGCGGTAGCCCGAGACATCGAAGGCGCGATGCCGGCGGATCGCTTCGTCGAACGGGTTCACGTACCCTGTCTGGAAGTGCGCGTTGAGGTACGCGTGCAGGAGGACGCGCTCGCTCTCACCACCCGCGATGTCCTGCGCCGACTTCAGTACGAGGACGCCTTCCGTGAGCGTGCCCGTCTTGTCCGCGCAGAGCACATCCATGCTGCCGAAGTTCTCGATCGACGCCAGCCGCTTCACGATGACCTTGCGCGCGGCCATGCGGCGCGCGCCGTGCGACAGGTTCACGCTGATGATCGCCGGCAGGAGCTGGGGCGTGAGGCCGACGGCGAGCGCGAGCGAGAAGAGGAGCGACTCGAGGAGCGGCCTGGCCAGCACGAGGTTGATGACGAAGATCGAGCCGACCAGCAGCAGCGTGACGCGCAGGAGGAAGTAGCCGAAGCGGCGCACGCCCCGCTCGAATTCGGTCTGCGCCGGCCGCGGGCGTAGCCGCTTCGAGAGCTCCCCGAACTCGGTCCGCTTCCCCGTCCGCACGACCACCGCCTTCGCCTCCCCGCTCACGACGTGCGTGCCCAGGAACAGCGCGTTGGTCCGCTCCGCGAGGCGGGTCTCCGGCGGAAGCGTGGCCGCCGCCTTCGCGACCGGGTACGGCTCTCCCGTGAACGCCGCCTCGTCCACGGAGAGGTCCTTGGACTCGAGGATGCGGCAATCCGCCGGGATGACCGATCCGGCCTCCACGAGGATCACATCGCCGGGGACAACGTCCACGGTGGAGAGCTGGACCGCCCGGCCGTCGCGCAGGACGGTCGCGTGGACCTCGACAGTCGCCAACAGCCGCTCGACGGCGTGTGCCGCGCCTCGCTCCTGCCAGAAGCCGAGGAGCCCGCTGGCGCCGATGATGGTCAGGATGATGGCGGCATCGGTCGGATCGCGCAGGAAAAAGGAGAATGCGGCGGCGGAGAGGAGCAGCAGGAGGATCGGGCTCTCGAACTGCGACAGCAAGAGACGCAGGTCGCCGGTCCGTTCGGGCGGCGCGATGCGGTTTGCGCCGAAGGTCTCCAGTCGCGCGCGCGCCTCCGCCGTGCTGAGCCCGTCCGGCGTCGTCCCGAGCTGTTGCAGCAGCGCCGGGATGTCCACGCTCCAGAACGACGACGGGATGCGGACCACGCGTGACACGCTCCTCGCGCTGGCGCCGGCGCGACGAGACGGACGAGGCAAGGGGCGGGCCATGCCGATGCGATCCATGGCGCGCAGCATGACCAGAGATGGGCGAGTGGGAGAGGTCGCCTTCGTCAGCTACGCGGTCAGCAACAGCGCGCCCCTCGCGAACGGGGCTTCTGCCGTGCCTACTTGCGCGCGCCGTACGTCGCGCGACTCCCGGCCGCGGTCCTCTAGCGGGAGGGGAGGCCTGCCGCCTTCGCGAGCCTGATGACCGGAGCGGGCCGCGAGGAGCTCGGCGCCGATCTCGTGCGCTTCGTGCCCGGCCACGGCGAGGAGGTTCTGGGCGAGCTTCTCGTCTCCGCCCGGGTTCGCGCTGCCACGCATCCTGCACGACAGGGCCAGGATGATCACGACTCCAGCGGCGAACGGGCGCCACTGATCGCGGCGTGGCCCCTTCGCTGTGGCCTGGCGGCGGCGCGGGGCGTGCTCACCGGCTCGCGCGCAGGGCGTTCAGGATGACCCCGACATCGATCGCTTCCTGGAGGAACGCGCCGACCGTCGGCGGGATGAAGCCGAGCGCCGCGAAGACCATCGCACCGCCGCTGAGTCCGAGTCCGATCCAGATGCTCTGGAGCGCGATCCGCAGGGCGCGGCGGCTGATGTGCACGGCATCGGCGACGCGCGACAGCTCGTCCACCAGGATCACGACGTCCGCCGCCTCGGCCAGGATCCCGCCGCCGTGGCCCGCGAGCGCGACGCCGACCGTGGCGCTGGAGAGCGCCGGCGCGTCGTTGATCCCGTCGCCGACCATCAAAACCTTCTCGCCATCCGCGACGAGCTCCTTCACCACGCGCACCTTGTCCTGAGGGAGCAGCTCGCCGCGCGCCTCCGTGATCCCCAGGCTCCGCGCCACCGCCTCCACGTTCGATTCGTGGTCGCCCGAGAGCAGGATCGTCCGCTCGAACCCCAGCCTGTCCATCTCCTGGAAGAACGCCGCGAGGTTCGGACGCAACTGGTCTGCATACTCGACCACGCCGGCGACCTTCCCGTCGACCGCGACGTAGGCGCGCAGTCCGGCGGTCTGCTGATCGAGGGCGGAGAGCGCTACGCCGTTCGCACCCACTTCTTCGACGATGTAGGGCCGTGACCCGATGGCGACTTGTCGCCCGTCCACCACACCTCGCACGCCGCGGCCCGGCGCCTCCTTCACGTGCAGTGCGGCAGGGAACCGGACGCCTGCGCGTTCGGCCGCGTCCACCAGCGTGCGGGCGAGGAGGTGGCTGGACTCCTGCTCGACCGCTCCCGCCAGCGCGAGGATCTCCGGCACGGCGAACCCCGGAGCCGGGACGACCCGTGAGACCTGCGGCATGCCGATCGTGAGCGTTCCGGTCTTGTCGAACACCGCGACGCGAGTCTTTCCGAGCTGCTCGAGCGCCGTGCCGTGCCGCACGATGATCTGCCGCCGCGCCGCCTGGTTGATCCCGCCGATGATCGCGACCGGCGTTGCGAGGATGAGCGGGCAAGGCGTGGCGACCACGAGCACCGCCAGCACGCGGATCACATCACCGGAGAGGACGTACGCCAGGCCCGCGACCGCCAGCGTGAGCGGCGTGAACCAGACCGCGTAGCGGTCGGCGAGGCGCTGGAGCGGGGACTTGCTGGCCTGCGCGGATCGGACCAGCTCGACAATGCGCGCGTACTGGCTCTCCCGCGAGATCGCCGTGGCGCGGACGGTGATGGGCTCCTCGCCGTTCAGGCTGCCGCTCATGAGCGGCACACCGGGAGCCGCGCTGATCGGCACCGGCTCGCCGGTCAACCGCGATGCGTCCACATCCGAGCGTCCCTTCACGACCACAGCATCGCAGGGAATCATTTCGCCTGGCCGTACGAGGAGCGTATCGCCGACCGCTACCCGCTCAACCGGCACGTCCTCGATGTGTTCATCCACGATGCGATGCGCGATCCTGGGCGCCTGCTCCTCGAGCGCGCGCACCGCCGCCGACGCCTGCCCCTCGGCGTACCGCTCCAGCGCCTCGCCGCCTGTCTGCATGAGCACCACGACCAGGCCGGGCAGGGGGTCGCCCAGGATCACGGCCGTCAGGATCGCGAGCATCGCCACGATGTCCGCCGCGAAGCGCCCCCTCAGCATGCCACGCAGCGTGTGCAGCACGACCGGCGTGCCGGTCACGACCAGGCCCGCGAACCAGATCCTCTCGCTCCACGCCGTCATCGCGGGGACAGCGCGTGCGACGAACCCCACCAGCAGGAAGACCAGCGAGCTGGCGGGTAGCCAGTACCGGCGTACGAACGCCGCTGGACTCAGCACCGGCCGGGACCACCGGCGCGAACCACCGGCGGGCGGCGCCGACTGTTGACCGGCCTGTCGGGAATCAGCACGCGTCGGCTGGACGCCCCGCATGGCCCCCTTCGTCCGATCTGCGACCGTTCGGTGCGCGATGGACCGCGCGCGGAAACGGACCCACCCGGCCCGTTCGACTCGGCAGGCCCGAGCGTCGATCCCATGGGCTTTTCCGGGCCTCGCGCTCGGCATCGTACGGCACGAATCGTGACCCGGAAGGGTGCCGACGGCCAACGTCGGCATGGACCACGCCAACGTCAAGGAAAGGAGCTGCCGCGATGACCTCTCGCCGTTCTCTCCTCTGGCTCCTGCTGCTCGCCGCCACGGCCTACACGGGCTGCGAGCGGAGGGAGGAGGCTGCCCCGCAGGCGCAGCCAGGTGTTCCGCCGGCGCCTGCTCCAGGACCTGCACCGGAAACCCCAGGGGCCGTGGCGCCGGCCGGGCTGTTGGCCGACGTGCGGGAGGACCTCGCCGGTGCGCGAGAGGATCTCGCCGAGAACGACCGCGAGGATGCGGCGGAAGAGTTGCGCGATGCGGCCGGCAAGCTGCGACGGTATGCGCAGTCTGCCGCGACCGATGTCCGCCAGGACCTGGCGAACGCAGCCACCGAATTGGATGCCCTGGCCGGCGAGGTGAGGTCCGGCGGGATCACATCCACCGCCATGCTGGACGAACGCCTGGCTGGGGTCCATGCCGCGCTGGCGAAGGCCCACGCCGCCAGCTCGCGGGAAGCGTGGGGCCGCCGCGACCTGGCAGCGGCCGGGCGGCAGATCACGGCCGCTGCGGACGAACTGGAAATTGGCCTCACGCGCCTGGGGCACGGGGTCGATGCGGGGGCCGCCTCGGTGATCCGGGACGCCCGGGACCTCGGCGGGCGACTCGCCCGCGGCGCCGAGGCGACGCCGTCCGACGTGGAGCGCGTGTTCAAGGGCCTCGGGGACGAGATCGAGAAGCTTCACCGGGCGGCTGCGCCCTCGCAGCGCTGAAGGATCGCGCCGTCATGGCTGCGCCGTGCGCGTTGTTCGAGGGCTGCACGCGTCGAACTGGAGCGACGAGGGCTGGGCCCGCCTGGCGCACTCCTTCTGGATGGGGTTGCGGCAGACGTGCGGGAGGAAGCACAGAGGGCGGAGTGGGCGCCGATGCCTCGCCCATCCTGCCAGTCAATCGGACCGCCGACTCGCGGGTGGCACGCTGATGCCCGCCTCCGTCAGCCGCGCCTCGATCGTCGCGAGGATCTGCTCGGCCTGGAAGGCCAGCCCCCCGTACTGTCGGGCGACGTCGCGGGTGCTCAACATGCGCATTGCCAGGTGGTCCTCGAAGCGCGGATCGCGGATCAGGGCGGCGACATCGAGCGGACGGCGGGCGGCCGCGTCGAGTTGCGCCGCATCGCCGGGCCAGTCGAGCCAGCGTAGGCGGCCCGCGAGCTCGCCGATGAAGGCGAGGTAGACCTGCTCGGCAAAGCGCTCGTGGTCGCGCGTCCGGATACTCGCTGCGAAGCCGGTGAGCGCGTGGCGCAGTGTGTCGTCGCGGATCAGCGCGAAATCGCCTGCGCCGACGATGGCGTCGTACGCGCCCGTGGCCGGCTCGAACTGTGCGGAGTTGAAGATCTGGCCGAACAGGTTCGCGACGGAGTCGGCCGGCGGCAGCGGACCGGCGCGCATGAGCCGGAGCAGGCTCCGGCTGTCCTCCATCGTCCGCTCCCCGCGTGCGATGTGGCGGCGCAGGCGTTCCAGGTTCTCCTGGAAATCGGCGTGCAGCGCGAGGAGGTGCGGGATCTCGCGGCGGGCGTCGTTCCGGCGGTCCCACCAGGAGTCCAGCGCGAAGGCGATCAGGATGCCGGCGACGACGATCGCGATCTCCGTCGCGATCGCACGCCAGCGCTTACGCCCGGGTGAAGGCGTTTTCTCGGTCATGGTGGCCCGGCGCGGCGACGGTGGGCTCGGGCGCTCGACGCCCGCGATTCGACGCAGGCAATGTCGCGAGCGGCTGCTTCGTTTGTCGAGGGTGCCGTCGAGCCTCCGCCGCCGGGGTGTGCGGTGAGGGGTAGGGAAGCGGGTGCGGCTTCGCACACCGCGTTCCCGCTCGAGCCCGTGCCTCCTCGCTCCCGTTGCCGCGCAGCGCCCCCGGCCGCACGGCGCGTCACGCCGCCATGCGGCCCCGCGATTCTTCTTCGATGAACGACAGGAGGTCCGCGTTCAGCCGATCCTTGTGCGTCGCGAACAGGCCGTGCGGCGCGCCCGGGTACACGATGAGGGTCGCGTCTGCGACGAGCTCCGCTGTGCGCCGGCCGGTGGCGTCAATGGGCACGATCTGGTCGTCATCGCCGTGGATGACGAGGGTCGGGACGTCGACCTTCTTCAGGTCCTCGGTGAAGTCGGTCTCGGAAAACTGCGCGACGCAGGCGTACGCGCCCGCGAGCCCCGCCTGCATGCACCAGTACCAGAACGCATCGAGCGTGCCCTGCGAGACCTTGGCCCCTGGCCGGTTCGCGCCGAAAAACACGACGCTCAGGTCTCTGTAGTACTGCGCCCGGTCCGTGAGGAGTCCGTTCCGGATCTCGTCGAACACCTCGCGCGCTGCGCCGCTGGGGTTGTCCGGCGTCTTCAGCATCAGCGGCGGAATTGCGCCGATCAGCACCAGCCGCGCGACCCGCTCCGTCCCGTAGCGCCCGATGTAGCGCACCACCTCGCCTCCACCCGTGGAGTGGCCGACGAGCACGACATCGTTCAGGTCGAGCTCCTCGATGAGCGTGGCGAGGTCATCGGCGAATGTGTCCATGTCGTTGCCGTCCCACGGCTGGTCGGAGCGGCCGTGGCCGCGCCGGTCGTGGGCGATGCAGCGGTAGCCGCGGGATGCGAGGAAGAGCATCTGTTCATCCCATGCATCCGCGTTCAGCGGCCAGCCGTGGCTGAAGACCACAGGCTGACCGGAGCCCCAATCCTTGTAGTAGATGTGTGTGCCATCCTTCGTACGTATCGTGCTCATCGTGTCGCCTTGCCGTTTCGATGGTGGGCGCCGCCCGTCGGGTGCGCATCGCGCAGCGGCACCGGTGTCAGTGGCGCGATTCGACGACGGCTGCGTGCGGGGCAAGGAGCGCGCCGCGGACTGGGAGCAAGAACGGCCCGCGGCACACGTCGCGGCGTCACGGCGGCTGTGGATCCGACTGGGCGACAGGGGAGAGGCGATTGACCTCGTCGTGCCGATGCGCAGACAGCCGCTGCGACTCGGCAAAGATCCAGCTCCCACGTTTCGCCAACGAGGTCGTGCCCGAAGCTGCGGTGCGGCTCGCTGCGAACGAGCCGGTAGCCCTCCTGCTCGTAGATGTGCCGACGACCCAGAGAACGAACCGCGCCAGCGGAGGTACGACGGCCGATGCTGCTCAGAGCGTGGCGCCCACGCCGAACCCCCGGCGACCAGCGGCGTGAACGCGCGCCCCGCCACGATCCTGCTCGTCCACACGTAGCGGGCCACGAGGATGTAGCGGAACACACCGTGGGACAGCGCGAGGCCGGCTTCCGCTTCCTGGAACGCGCCGCACGCGTTGATCGCCAGCGGCACGCCGGCCGCCATCTCGGCGAGCAGGAGGAGCCGATCGCCCAGGTCGTCCGTGCCGAATCGATCCGCGTAGAACGTCGCCCCGAGCTACGCCTACCAGACCGGACCGAAGAGCAGGGGGAATCGGGCTACCCCTGCCGCCGCCATGCCACCCGAAGAGCGCTCCGCGACCTCGCTGACGGCGACGCTGAACACCGGATCGAAGAAGATCTCCATCCACCTCGCGCGGCGCTCACCCGCATCGCCGATGCGCATTCGCGGCGGCTCCAGGATCCGGCGTGCCATGGAGGAAGGAGGTTGCAACAGCCGCGCACGGCCGCTGCCCGTAGGGCTGGCTCCGGGACCTCGAGCATCGTCGAGCCGTCCGCCCGGCTACACGCCGGTGCGGGTCTTGCCGGTATCGGGCCGCACCACGTACGCCGGAGGGCGAGATGGTCAGACTGGAGCTCGATCGCCAGCAGGCCGAGATGCTGCGCGAGATGCTGGAGAGCTACCTGGGCGACCTGCGAATGGAGATCTCGCAGACGGACCAGATGGACTTCCGTGAGGACCTGAAGACGAAGGAGGCGCTGCTGAAGGACGTGATCGAGCGGCTCGGTCAACGCGGGTGAATGGCGCGGGGACTCGGCGTCACGCCCCCGGGCGCCGGCGAAGCCTGCGTCCCCTCCCCGCCGCGCGGATCGCGCGGGCGCCTGCCCGGACCGCGGGCGGTCACAGGGCGGTCACGGCGAAGCCGCCCAGCGCTGGACGATGTCGAGCAAGCGCTCTTGCCCGCAGACCAGGTTGAAGTCGTGGTCGGAGCCCGGGATCGACGCGAGGACGATCCGGCCGTTCCCGAGGGCCTGGAGCCGCTCGCGGTCCGCGACCTGGAACCGGTCGTAGCCGGCGTCCCATTCGCAGTTGACCACCAGGATGCGGACGCCGCGCTCGACCAGCGACTGGAGTTCCTCCGGTGTCCCGCGAGCCGGCGCGGGGTCGCGGTCCGGATCGGCGCGGAACCGCGTGAACCACTTCCGTGCATCGTGGATGCGGCCGGGCCACTGGTCCCAACGGGCGCGCCTCTGCCAGAACGCCGGGTGCCCGAACGCGAGCCGGAGATAGTAGCGCAGCGGACGAGGGTCCTGTGGGTTGATGAGCGCAGCGGCGGTGACGTCCGCTTCGGCGAGGGCGACGAGGTAAGACAACAGCGCGCCGGAGCAGTTGCCCGCCACGAGGAAGTGCCGGGCATCGTGGTTCTCGCGGAGGTGCTGCATCGCCTCCCGCACCTCGGACAGTCGACGCTGGTAGAGCGTTTCGATCGATCTGCTGGTGCGACTGTCTCCGATCCCCGACAGGTCGATGCGCATGCACGTGAACCCCAGCCCGGCCAGGCGGCGTGCCAGGCGGACGTGGAGGCGTTTGGGTCCGACGCGGTGAACGAGCCCCGAGTTCAGGATCAGGACCGCCGGGGCATCGGGGCGCGCAGATCCCGCCGCCGGTTCCGTGACGACGCCGACCAGCGATCGCGTGGGTCCGAAGAGGACAGCTGACTCCCTCATGACGGCGACCGGCCCAGCCATTCAACGATGCATGTGACCGTCCGGTGCGGGACCAGACCGCGAAACGGCTCGGCCAGCCAGATTCCGGGGTCCGGCACAGGCCGCGACTCGACGCGCGCCCCAGCCGCGGCCAGCGTTCGCTCCAGCGCCGCGACACGGGAGGTGTCGCGATCGAGGATCAGGACCTCGCGGGCCGGACAGGCGCTCGATGCGAGGAGGTCGATGGCCTCGATCTCCTCGCGTAGCGGGTCCGGCGATACGAAACCGAGAATCTCGTCCGCCGCGTTGCGCTCCGTGCCGGGCTCGGGGCGGACGTACGCAAACCGGAGCAGCTCGGCCTGTAGGCCGCGTAACTCGCGCAGGTAGGACCGTCCCTGGAGGAGCGGAGCCCGCAGGACGATGGAGTCGACGTCGTCGCGCTCGCACGCGGCGAGCGCTGCGAGTGCGGCGCCGAGCCGGAGGCCGACGAGGCTGACCCGACTCCGCCCGCTCCGACGCTCTGCTTCGTCCATGGCGCTGTGCACGTCGGCGAGCCAGCGGGCGAGAGTGGCATCCTCGGTGTCACCCGCCGAATCGCCGGAACCGAAATAATCGAAGCGCAGGACGGGGAAGCCCGCCCTGGCCAGGCGAGTCGCGAGCTGGACGAACGAGCGGTGCGCGCGGATGTACTCTTGCCCCATGGGATAGCAGAGCACCACCGCCAGGTCGCGGGTCGGGCTGCCGGGCGGCTGATCGTAGCAGCCGAACAGCGGGCTGTCCGCCTCTCCGAAGCAAGAAGGCAATCGGGTCGTCGCGGTTTGGTCCACGGCCACGGGTCTCTCGTTCAGCGTCTGAGAAGAGCGAGCCTGCGAAGCACGCGGGCAACCAGATTGGGCTGGGCGCCCGCTGCGGTCGCGCGACGGGCATCGCACGTGGCGGCGAGTTGCCGCACGGTCTGGAAGTTGAGCTCCCGAGGGTTGATCCGCACGCCGATCGCCTTCTCGATCCTGGAGACGACCTGGAGCGCGAGCATGGAGTGCCCGCCGAGGTCGTAGAAGTTGTCGTCCGGGTCCACGTGATCGACGTTGAGCAACTCCTGCCAGATCGCGGCAATGAGCTTTTCGGTCTCCGTCTGCGGTGGGTGGGAGCGTTGCGGTGCTGCGGCCGGGCGTGGATCGAGCTTGAGGAGCGCCTTGGGGTCGGCCTTGCCGTTGGGGGTGAGCGGGATGTGGTCGACCGTGACGATGCGGGCCGGCAGCATGAAGCGCGGCAGTTGGGCCTGGAGCGCTCTTCTCAGCTCGTCGGTCTGGAGGCCCTCCTCTCTGCTCCGGGGCACGACGAAGGCGATGAGCGCCTCTGCGACCCCTGAGGTGGCGAGTGTGCCGTCGGCCGTGACGGGCAGCACGACGGCGGCCGAGACGCCGCTCTGGGAAGCGAGCACGCTCTCGATCTCGCCGGGCTCGATGCGGTAGCCGCGCACCTTGACCTGCTGGTCGATCCTGCCGAGGAACTCGATCGTGCCGTCCGGCAGCCAGCGCGCACGGTCACCGGTGCGATAGAGGCGCGCGCCGGGCCTGTCGGAGAACGGATCCGGAACGAAGCGCTCGGCCGTGAGCTCCGGATGGTTGAGGTCGCCCCGGCCGACCTGGACGCCGCCGATGCAGAGCTCGCCGGGCACGCCGATGGGCACGGGCTCGAGGTGCGCGTCGAGGATGTAGGCCGTGGTGTTGGCGAGAGGACGCCCGATCGGTACCGGGCCCGTGCCGGCCCAGGCCGGGTCGCATCGCCAGGATGTCGCGGTGACGGCCGTCTCGGTCGGGCCGTACATGTTGTAGAGCTCGCACGGCAGCTGCTCGAAGAACGCGCGCATGAGCTCAGGCGCGAGCGCCTCGCCGCCGACCGTCACACACCGCAGCGAGCGGCACCGGCCCAGCTCCCCGGTCTCGACGAGCGCGCGGAGCATGGACGGCACCAGCGGGAAGACGGTGACGGCGTGGCGTTCGATGAGGTCGATCACGGCGTGGACATCGCGCTCGGCGCCCTGGGGAGCGAGGACGAGCGCGGCGCCCGCGACGAGGGGACAGAACGTCCGCGTGACCGAGACATCGAAGCCGAACGGGCTGGCATGGAGGCAGACATCGCCGGGCGCGACGCCCAGGTCGTCGTTCTGCGCCAGGAGCCGGTTGCAGATCCCGCGGTGGGTGTTCATGACGCCCTTGGCTCTGCCCGTGGAGCCCGACGTGTAGACCACGTAGGCGAGGTCGTCTGGCGCGATCTCGCGCAGCGGAGGCGAGTCGAACAGGGGATCGGACGCGGCGCCGAAGCGCTCGCCGCCGGTGGCAGCATCGATGTCGATGCGCACCAGCTTCGCCGCGGTGGCGGGCAAGGAACCCACCGTGGCCGCATGGACGAGCACGACGGGCGCCCGCGAGTCCTCCAGCATGAAGCGCACACGGTCGGGCGGGTAGTCGGGATCGATGGGCACCCACGCGCCGCCGGCCTTGGTGACGGCGAGCATGGCAATGACCTGCTCGATCGAGCGCTCCATGAAGATGGCGACGATGGACTCGCGTCCGAGCCATGCGAGCGGAGCCGGTGGGCCAGGCGGTTGGCGCGGTGGTCGAGCTCGCCGTACGTGAGCGCCTCATCGCCGCAGACGACCGCGATGGCGTCCGGCGTGCGCTCAGCCTGCGTTTCGAAGAGCCAGGGCAGCGTGGCATCAGCCGGGTAGCTCCGCTCGGTGCGGTTCCAGTCGACCAGAATGCGCGGGCGCTCCTCTGCCGTGACGAGGGGCAGGCGCGAGATGGGCGTCGAGGGATCCTGGACGGCGGCCTCGAGCAGCGTGCGGTAGTGGCCCGCCATGCGCTCGATCGTCTCACGGTCGAAGAGGTCCGAATCGTAGCGGAGGACGGCCGTGGTCAGGGGCCCGGCCTGTACGATCTCGAGGGCCAGGTCGAACTGCCCTTCCTGGGTCGGGATGGGGAACCCCTCGATCTTGAGCCCGGCGATCTCGATCGTGGCCGACCCGTCTCCGGCGAGGCCGCGGCCGACCATGAGCGGAGCCACGTTCAGGTAATTGAACATGACCTGGAAGACCGGCGGGCGGCTGCGGTCGGCTGCAAGGCCGAGGCGCTGAACGAGGAGGTTGAAGGGGTAATCCTGGTGTGCCAGGGCCTCGAGCACGGTCGTCCGGGTACGGCCGAGCAACGTTCGGAACGTGGGCGAACCGGACAGGTCGCCGCGCAGCACCACAGGATTGACGTAGTAGCCGATACCGCGCTGGAATTCGGGACGCGTGCGACCCCGGGTAGGCGTGCCGATCAGGATCTCCGACTGGCCGGAGTACCGCTGCAGGACGACCTGCAGGGCAGAGAGGTAGATCACGAACGGCGTAACGCGCTCGGCGTGGGCCACCTCCATGACCGCCGAAGTCAACGACGGCGGCAACTGAACCTCGACGGTCCCGCCTCGGAGCGTTTGCACGCTGGGTCGGGGCCGGTCCGTCGGCAGCTCCAGGATGGGGAGCTCGCCGGCGAGACGATCGAGCCAGTATCGGGCGAGGCGCTCGCCGTCCGGGCTGTCGACGAAGTCGGCCTGCCGGCGGGCGAAGTCGGAGTATGAGGTCGCGGGCGGTAGGCGCGGTGCCCGTCCGCGGCGGAACGCGGGGTACATTGTGATGGATTCGTCGAACGCGACCGCCATGGACCGCGCATCGAAGACGGAATGGTGCACGGTCAGGAGCAGGATGCGGTCGTCCTCGGCGCGGGTGTACAGCGACACCCGGAACAGCGGGCCGGTCGAGAGGTCGAACGGGCGACGCGAGTCGGCGACGATCCGCTCGCGGACGTCACCCAGATCCATCCCCTCGACGCCGACCTCTTCCCACGCGAGGTCCTGGTGCGGCGTCACGCACGGCCTCACCCGATACTGCCTCTCCGTCCTGCCACGCCTCGATCCCGGCATCGTCCAGGTCACCGCCTGCTTTCTGCGGGAGCCGCACCCCGCGGCCGAGGCACTGCGGAGCGCGGGATGCCGGACGGTTTTTCTCGGCCGCGGCCGCTGGGACTCGCGCGCGCTCACCGACGTGCTGTGGCTGATCCGCCGCGAGCGCAGCGCGATCGTGCACGCGGCCGGCCAGAAGGGGATCCTCGTCGGGCGGAGTGCCGCGCGGATTGCGGGCTGCAAGGCCCTGATCCACCTGCACGACCTGTATCGGCCGCATCCCGCGGTGCGCGCGCTGCTACGCGCGACCGCGGGATGGACGGACCTCGCGCTGGCCGTGTCGCACGTCGTCGCCAGCCATGCCCTGACAGAGTACGGGCTGAGTGAGGATCGGGTCCAGGTACTGTACAACGGGATCGAGCCGGCCGCGTTCATGACCTCCGATCCGGATGCGGGCCGCCGCTGGCGATCGCTTCACGACATCGGCGAAGCGGAGCCGGTCATCGGCATCATCGGGCGCATCGTGCCCCTGAAGGGCCACGCGCGGCTGATCGCCCAGATGCCACGCATCCTCGCACGATTCTCGAACGCTCGCCTCGTCATCGTCGGCGATGGCCCGCTGCGGCGGGACCTCGAGCGGCAGACGCGCGAGCTCGGCCTCGAGGCGGCTGTCCGGTTCGTGGGGCAGCAGGACGATATTGCGAGCGTACTGGCCGCCTGCGACGTCGTCGCCGTGCCATCCGATCATGAAGGGGTCTCGATCGTCGCGCTGGAGGCGATGGCCGCCGGCAAGCCGGTCGTCGCCTCCAACGTCGGCGGGCTCCGCGAGGTCCTCGCCGGCGGCGCGTGCGGCATCCTGTTCGACCTCGACGATGAAACCGCGCTCGGAGACGCGATCGTCGCGATCCTGTCCGATCCCGCACGCGCCAGGCGGCTCGTGGCCGCAGGCGCGCGACAGGTCGAGCGGTTCAGCGTCGAGCGACATGCGCTCGAGCTACAGAAGGTCTACCTCAGGCTGGCCGGCAGGGCCGTCGAATCGGGAGCATGATGAGCTTCCTCCGCAAGCGCTGGGAGAAGAACTGGCCGGAGCTGCACGCGGCCATACGTGGCGGCTTCCCACCCTTCGTCTTCTCCGACCGGCCGCCTGAACCAGGGGACGTTCCCGCCTTCTGGTACCATACCGTCGAGGCGGATGCGTTCGGCGAGGACCTGCACTTCCTCCGGCGCAACGGCTACGTCGCGCTGACCGCGGACGAGCTGCTCGACCACCTCGAGGGGAGGCGCAGGGCTCCGGACCGCGCCGTCGTCCTCCTTCGACGACGGCGCGGTCAACCTCTACTCGGTCGTCTTCCCGCTGCTGCGTGAATTCTCTCTCCGGGCCGTGGCGTTCATCGCGCCGCACTTCCACTCCGACAGCGGGGGCGACGGGGTCGCGGACCGGCCCTGCACGTGGCAGGAGATCCAGGAGATGCACGAGTCGTCCCTCGTCGACTTCCAGTCTCACACGTTCGGGCACCGGTACGTCCCGCGGTGGCCCGAGCCGCTCGAGCTGACCGGGATCGATCCGCGGTTCCAGCAGCTCGACGGCGCGCCCGTGTCGATGAGAGAGGACTTCCAGCGTGCCCGCGAAACGATCGAGGCTCGATTGGGCAAGCGGGTCCAGCACCTCGCCTTCCCCCAGCACGACGGCACCGCCGAAGCCGTGCGCGTCGGTCTCGAATGCGGCTACCGCCTCTTCTGGTGGGGCGCGCAGCCCACCCCGCCCCGGCAGCTTTCCGGCGGCGCAGGCCTGCACGTGTCGCGGGTCAGCGGCGACTTCGTGCGCCGCCTTCCCGGAGCTGGCAGGCTCCCGCTCTCCACAATCCTCGGCCGCCGCTACGCGCGGGCGATCTCGGGTCTCCTCGGGCGCCGGACAGCACGCGCCTAGCGGCCAAGCACGGAACGCGCCTCAACCGCACCCGTCCGGCGCCGCGCCCGTCCAGATCAGCCGATAGTGCTCCGGCGGCAGGTGGGCGCCGGCGGCCTCGAAGTACCGGACCCAGAACTCGCGCACGCGGACGCCGCGCGGCCCGGTCGGGTCCGCGCCCACAACGAGGACGCACGCGTCGTCGAGGCGCGGCAAGAGCCCGCGCTCCCGCTGCGCCGCGATCCACTCCGCGGACGGCGTGCCGTCCGGCCGGCTCATCTCGATGCCATGGGCCGACTGGAGCATGTCCGACAGCAGCACGATGGTGGTACGCCGGCCGCCGGCGTCTCGCACGAACTCGGCCGCCACGTGCAGCGTGGCGAAGAGGTCGGTGGTGGGCAGCTTGCCTGCGGAGTCCGTGGCGAACAGTGCGCGAGCGACGGAGCGCGCCGCCTGCTTCACGCCCTCGAGCCGTTCGCGGTCGAGGGAGGTCGGACGCGCCGGGTCGCGCGGACGCGGAACGGTGTCCCACCAGCGGCGCGCATCATCCTCCTGGGCGCGCAGGCGGTGGACCTGGAGCAGCACGATGCGGTCGCCGTAGGTGAGCCGATCAATGATGCCATCCAGCGCCTGCCTACTCTCGCTGAGCCTCTTCTCGCTCTGACTGCCCGAGAGGTCCAGCGCCACGATGTACTGGCGCCCGGGCGCGCCGGGTGCGGCTGCGGCCGGCCGGGCGCCGCGGGTCTCCGAGTCACCACAGCCGGCCACGACGAGGGCGAGGGCGAGGAGAGCGGCGGCGATCCGCGGCGTCATGCGGCGCGTGCCGGGTCCGGGGCGGGATCCTGCACGGGGACCTCCACCGCGGTGTTACGCAGCCCGAGAACGGCCGCGGCGCGTGCGCGCAACGCCTCGAGCCGCTCCTGCTGCTGGATCAGCTCGGCGGGCGCCGTCAGCATGGCGTCCTCCTCGCCCGGCGCGATGGTGAACGTCACAGGCTTCTGGAACGCGACGATGTTGGCGGCATCGATGCCGCGCGCGCGGGCGTTCTCGATGCGGAAACGCGGGATCACGGCGCGAAGCCGGTCCAGCTTGGCCTCCCAGCCCTGGAGCGGCCGCGAGTGGAGCAGGTAGTTCGCGATGGCGAACTCGCGCCGGATGGCGACATCGAGCCGCGCGAGCGCCTCGCGGCGCCGCGCCTCGTCGTACCGTAGTCCCCGCAGCTCGCGCCGCAGCTCCGCCACCCGCGGGTTCTCCAGCCGGCCGTGCAGCGAATCCCGCGTCGCCAGGTACGCGGCCAGCGCGGCGGCCACGGCGAGCACGAAGTTGAGCAGCAGGATCGGCCAGTTCATGCGAGCGATGACGTCCGCGTAGTCGGCGCGGTCGAGGCGCTGCGCCCGCACGTGCCGCGCATCCTCGAGCCGACGCTCCGCGTCTCCGATCGCGGCGAGGTCCTCTGCCGCCCGCGCGGCCGAGAGCTCCTGTTGGATCGCCGCGATCTGGGCTTCCACCTCGGCGACGCCGCGAGCCGTCGAGCGCTCGAGCTGGTAGCGCGCGAGCCAGAGGAATCCCAGCACGGCGAAGATGCCGACGAGGCTGGCCAGTGCGGCGAAGCCGAACTGCCGCCGGTGGGCGCGGATCGTCGTCGCCGCGGCGGGGGTCTCGGCCTCATCCAGCGATGTGCGCCTCCGCATCGCCTCGCCGAACACGTGGGCGAGGAACACGAGGAACACGATGATGCCGAGGGCGAGCACGGAGGCGTCCGGGTGGTGGGCGGCGCGCGCAGCGGCGCGGTACAGCCCGCCCAGCGCGCCGTACTGCTCGGAGTCGGCCGCGATGTGCCGCCACGCGGCCTCGGCCCCCGGGTCTTTCGGCAGCAACTCGGAGAACACCGGCACGTTCGCCACCCAGTCCACCAGCACCAGCAGGCCGATCAGCACCCAGTACTTCCACGGCGCGAAGTAGCGGCGCACCTCGAGGGTGGCGTGACCGGTGACCGCCTCTGCCTCCGCGCGCTCCAGCGCGGCGGCCGTCGCCTTCAGGCGCTCGCCGGTGATCTCGAGTTCGATCAGCTCGTGTTCGTAGGCGGAGAGGTGGACGCCCGCGCGGCGTGTGCAGTTCTGGATCGCGTCCTGGACGCGCGTGCGCACGCGCTCGACCCAGCCGCGGAACACGGCGTGTGCGCGCGTGGCCAGCGCCTCCTCTTCCGGCACCGTCTCGTACGCCACGTCAATGCGCGGCAGTCGGGCGGCCGCCGCGGCGTGTGCCATCTCCACGGCCGCGGCCTCCAGCTCTTCGACCTGCTGGTCGAACCAGTGGTCGGCTGGGGCGCGAACCTGGCGGAGTCCCTCGGCGAGGCCGTCGGGCTGCGCGTCCGGGTCGAGCCGCGGCGCCGCTGCCACGGGCCGGGACCGGCGGAGCCAGACGAGCCAGCGGCTGCGGCGCGGCTCGCGCTCGGCGAGGACTGTGGGCATGCTGCTTCCCCTCCGGTTGCGGTTCGCTGGGCGCGGCGACGGCGCCACGCTCCCGGGTGATGGCTTAATCTGTCTGTAAAAAGCGAGTGGTCTGGACTACCATCGGTGGTAGGAGAAAAAACCGAAAGGGACACACCGAGGAGGCCCAGACCTATGACAAGGATACCACCTGCCGAGCAGCT